>Ga0335397_10002290_pt1 | contig 26066 bp, 24 predicted proteins | sample MAT04_FD_205740 | JGI IMG/M metagenome (GOLD analysis project Ga0335397, IMG submission 205740) | Freshwater microbial communities from Lake Fryxell liftoff mats and glacier meltwater in Antarctica - MAT-04 (spades assembly) (version 2) ... | reverse complement strand
AAATGGTGGAGGTCGAAGCGCTGCTGGAAGGGATTCGCGCCGTCATCGCAGCCAACGGGGTAGCGATCCTCCAGGGCACCGACACCCGCGTGCCAGCGTGCGTCGCGTCGGCAGGTACGCCGAACGTGGTCGGAGCCGCAGGCTCACTCTCGTTGCCTCTCGATGGGGACGCGTCGCTGGTTGTTGGGTTCGGCCCGTTCTCTACGGATCAACGGCGGATCCTGCAGGCCGTGGCCGCCCAACTTGCGGCATCGCTGGAGCGCGATCGGCTCGTTGAAGAGGGCGCCAGCCTCGTGGTGCATGAAGAGACGGATCGCCTGCGCACCGCGATCTTGCGTTCCGTGTCCCACGACCTTCGTACACCCCTGGCATCGATCAAGGCGGCGTCTTCAAGCTTGCTTCAATCCGATGTGCAATGGTCTTCGGGCCAACGTGATCGGTTCGTGCAAGCTATCGATCAGAAGGCAGATCACCTAGAGCAGATGGTGGCGAACTTGCTCGACCTCAGCCGACTCGAGGCGGGGGGCGTCGAGCGAAACCTGCAACCGGTGGGTATCGACGATGTGCTCCCGCAGGTGCTGGCAGGTATCGACGACCACTGGCAAGGTCGGCTCGTGATCGAGGTTCCCGACGACCTTCCGAGATGGCACGCCGACCCGGTCCTTGTCGAACGAGTGCTTGCGAACGTTGTCGGCAATGCCTTGGTGCACACCTCTGGTCACGTTCGACTGGAGGCCTCTGTTGTGAGGGATCGGCTGCTTATCCGGGTGATCGACCATGGTCCGGGAGTGCCGCCCACAATGCGCAACGATGTGCTCCTCCCCTTTCATCGGCTGTCTGACGCGAGCGATCGCCGGCCGCCGGGCGCGGGGTTGGGTCTTGCGGTGGCCCATGGCTTCGTCGGATCGATGAACGGCGAACTGCGATTGGACGACACGCCAGGGGGCGGTCTCACGGTCACGCTCACGTTGCCCCTGTCGGTGGCGGCGTGAGCCGGATTCTCGTTGTCGACGACGACCCGGACATTCGCGAGACGTTGGTTGCGAACCTGGAGGTGCGGGGTCACCTCGTGGCGTCGGCGGCCGACGGCGAATCCGCCTTAGCGGAGGCAGGTGCGGTGCCTCCCGACCTGGTCATTCTCGACCTCGGATTGCCTGGGCTCGACGGCATCGAAGTGTTGCGCCGGCTCCGGGGGTGGTACTCGGGTTCCGTCCTCGTGCTCTCCGCACGCGACCGGGAGGCCGACAAGGTTGAAGCGCTCGACGCTGGAGCAGACGACTACGTGGCGAAACCGTTTGGTATGGACGAGCTCCTGGCGAGGACGAGGGCAGCGCTTCGACGGTCGACCGGACCTGACGAGGATCCGGTGATTCGGACCGCCGACTTTGAGATCGACCTCGCCGGCAAACGTGTGCGCCGGTTGGGTGAGGAGATCCGACTGACTCCTACGGAGTGGGGAATCATCGAGGAGCTGGCGCGCAATCGAGGACGGTTGGTGGGACGTACCCAGTTGCTGCAGGCCGTGTGGGGACCGTCGTATTCGAGAGAGTCGCACTACCTGCGGGTGTACATGACCGGGCTGCGGCGCAAACTCGAACCCATTCCCTCCCAACCGCGTTACCTCATCACAGAGCCCGGCATGGGCTACCGGTTCATGGTCGGCGACTGACCCCCCTTTCGCGTTTCGGTCTCCGGTACGCATCAGTTTTGAGGCGTTTGGGATACCAAAACGGCAGACTGACGTCATGACGGACACGATTCACCCGAACGAGCCGCAGACGGCTGAGGACGCCGCCACCGCCTATCGGCAGGTGCAGCGTCGCCTCACTGAGGTGCTGCGAGCCCACATCGCGGACGGGGACAAGACAGTGCCAGCCTGCCCTGCATGGACGGTGAGGCAGACCCTCGCACACCTTTGCGGCGCAGCGGAAGACGTCGCGGCGCTGAACCTTGACGGCGTGGCGTCTGATCCGTGGACCGCCGCCCAGGTGGCCCGCCATGAAGCCGACTCTGTCGAGCAACTCCTTGTGTTGTGGGAGGTTGCCGCCGGGGAGGTAGAGGCGCTGCTCCCGCACGCACAGGCGATCGCGGCCAACCAGTTGGTGTTCGATGCGGTGACCCACGAACACGACATCCGTGGCGCGATCGGGGAACCCGGAGCGATATCCGGGGACCTTCCGCTCGTGGTGGCGCTGGGCTTCATGACCACGTCCCTCGACGCATTGATCCGCTCGCGATCACTCCCCTCGCTGCGCCTCGAAACCGACGACGGCACGTGGCAACTCGGTGACCCCGACACCGCCCCGTCTCAGCTCACACTTCGCGTCACCCCGTTCGACGCGGTGCGGATGATCGGCGGCCGGCGGAGCTTCGGGCAGTTGCGTGCCGCCGACTGGGGTGGGGATCCGGAGCCGCTGTTCGCAATGTTCGACACCAGCCCGGTGCGACCATCGAACGTCGACCTCGACACCTGACAGACGCCCTCGACGCGAGCCCGAGGCCCTCGACGCGAACACCTGCGAGCCGGGGGTGACCGTGGCCGGTACCGGTCGGTCATTGGTGGCCGGGGCTGTTTGGCTTCGGGGTTCCCGCGGTGGACCTGGTCGTCGTGCGACCGTTCACGTCCGCCTCGGTCCGACCGTAGGAGTCGACGGAGTCGAGCACGAGCGGCCAGGAGGCCAGATCGTGCGCGCACCAACCGTCGACCGCGACCACGCAGTCGTCGGGTGCCCGACTGAAGCCGTCGGCCGCCCATTCGGCCAGCGTCTCGGTGTCGGGAGGCGCCCATCCGGAATTGGTGGCGAACCACACGTGGGTGTGATCGATCGCCTCCTCGGCGTTCCGGACCGGTGGCGAGGCGCTGTCGCCTGACGGCATGGCCGCCACGCCGACCGCCGCTGGTGTTCGGTCCTTCGGTCGGTCGGACCCGTCGGAGTCGGCCATGGAAAGACGGTAGTGCCGAGACGGAACACCGGCCGTTCCGCGACGCCCGCTCCGTTCCGGGTATCTGCTGGGAGTCGGTTGGGCGGGGGACCTGAGTCGTACCTGTTCTGTGGCCATCGGCCCCATCGGTCGCGCCCGCAATCCGGGACGGGCGTCGGCGGCGACGGGTTCGGTGCGGACACCGTTGACGGCAAGTGGGGCGCTCGACGTGGTCTGGGCCCGTGTCACGCGCCAGTCGGAGTTGATGCGGCTCAGTGGGTGTTGGTCTGGCGATTGTCGCGGTCGAGTTGCTCGGTATCGCCCGCTTCAACCCCGGCGCCGCGGGTGGTGATCGCTTGCGCTTGCGGCCCGTCGGGCTCGGTGTTGCCGCACCAGTTGTCGCGCACGATGGCACGGAGAGGCGCGGTCTCGCTTCGCAGATGGATGCCCGCCGTGCCGGCCGCGGACGTACCGTTGTTCCACACCTGGTTCTGGCTGAGTGTTCCGGTGGAAGGAAACGTCCCCGGATTGGTGACGAGAACACCGCTATGGCCGCAACCCCGGACGTCGTTGCCACGGACCTGCCACGCTCGAACGTTTTCGATTTCGATGCCGATCCCGGCCGGGTGGTTTCGGATGCGATTATCGAGCACGGCCACGGATTCGGCGTTGGCGAGCACCAGCGCACTTCTCTGGTTCGCGTCAAATGTGCATCCCGTCACCGTGAGCCCGTCGACCCCGTCGAGGCGACCCGTGATGCCGTTGGTCCGGTTGCCTCGAAACACACAATCGCGGAGGGTGACGCTGGCCATGCGTTCAGCGTTCTTCATGAAGACCAGCACGCCGGTCTCGTTGCCTTCGAAGGTGCAGTCGGTGACGACCACATCGTCGATGGTGTCGTTGTCGACGTTGGGTTCGAAGTCGATCCCCGCTCCGGGCACTGCCGAGGTGGTGTTGGAGAAGGTGCAGTGAAGGATGTGAATCTGTCGGCCGCTCACAAGCGAGAGTCCCTGCCGACCGTTGGCGTCGGCGGTCACCCCTTCGATCACGATGTCGGTGGCATGGCGTAACGGCTTCCCGGCGATCCCGCGGCGAATGTAGATCCCATCGCCGCGCACCCCGTCGCTCGTGGTGGCCATGTTCACGATCCGGATGTCGCGAACTCGGAGTCGGTGCGCGCCTTCGATGTTGATGCCGTTCATGACGGGGCCACCGGTTCCGTCGATCATCCCGCCTTCGATCACGACGTCGTCGACGTCTTGTACCAGGAGCACGCCGCGGTAGTCGCTCCGCTCCGGCGGAATGCTGTGGAGGACGGTGTTGGCCGCCATGGTGAGCCGATTGCCCGAATTGAGACGAACGGAACCAACCTGAAAGTGTCCTGCCGGCAGAGTGACCGTGGCGTTGTGATCGAGCGCTTGTTGCAGCGCCCACGTGTCGTCGCGCCCGTTTGGGGCGAGCGAACCCGTACCCGCGGTAGCGCCGGCGAGGCGCGGTTCGGGGAGGAAGGTCCCGAGGGCGGCTCCCGCTCCCATCGCGGCGAGGGTCTGCAGGACGTGGCGTCGGGCGGTGGCCGGTCGACCTTGGCTGTGGGCGTCGACACCCCTTCGTGGCGGGTCGCCCGGCGGCGCATCGGTGGTCGCTGCGGGAGAAGGAACCGCTGGTTTCTGGGGCTCGGCCGCGGGACGGCCGGTGGGTGGGTTGCTGGGCTGGTCCTTGCTGCTCGTCATCGTGGGCAGGACTCCTTCCGGGCGCGCGCTCTATCGTGTCGGATTCCCGCGGGGCATGGCGCCCCGCGAAATCTCTATCCCCCCAGGAGCCCACGTGTTACGCGCGCTGTTCCTCGCTCCCCCCGGAGCGGGCAAGGGAACGCAAGGTCCCGGCCTGGCCGAAGCCTATGAAGTGCCTTATATCGCCACCGGCGACATGCTTCGCGCCCACGTGGTCGAAGGCACCCCGCTCGGCCTGGCGGCGAAGAGCATCATGGCGGAGGGCGAGTTGGTAGGCGACGAGCTCATCATCGAGATGGTCCTCGAGCGCATCACCAAGCCCACCCGGCTCACCGGCTTCGTACTCGACGGATTTCCGCGCACCATCGCTCAGGCCGAGGCGGCGTACTCGTGGGGGCAGGCCGTGGGAAGCACGTTCCACGCCGTGCTTTCGCTCGACGTGCCCGAAGATGAGCTGATTCGCCGGGTAGAGGAGCGCGGGAAGGATTCGGCTCGCGCCGACGACGACATCGCGACGTTCAAGCACCGGCTCGAGATCTACCAAGACGAGACGCGGCCGCTCATCGAGTACTACCGGGAGCGCCAGATCCTCATCGAGGTCGATGGCACAGGTGGCGTCGACGATGTCGCCGCTCGCCTCCGCACCGCCGTCGACGCCCTCGACCTCACCTAACCGCCTTCGGACCACCCCACTTTTCCGGTTTTGGTCTCCCGTACGCATCGAAAATGATGCGTACGGGAGACCAAAACACCAAAGAGGTTTGCATTGCTAATTAGTTTGGGTAAGTTGTTGGCATGGCTCGACGTCCCGGCTCTGTTCCCGCTCCGACCGACACGATGGAGATGGCGTCCCGGCTTCGGCTGAGCGCCACCCGTCTCGCCCGACAGCTCCGCAAGGAGAGCAGCACCGGGCTCACGCCGAGCCAGGTGTCGGCGTTGGCCACGGTGCAACGATGCGGATCGCTCACGCTCGGCGAACTTGCCGCTCACGAGCGAGTGGCGCCGCCGAGCATCACTCGGGTGGTGGCGAAGCTGGAGGACGACGGCCTGCTCGAACGCACACCCGATGCGAACGACCGCCGAGTCGGCCGGATCAGCCTCACTCCCGATGGCCTGGAACTGCTTGACGAGTCGCGCCTCCGCCGCAACGAGTGGCTCGCGTCGAGGATCGACACGCTCGACCCGGAACAGCGGGCGCAGTTGCATGCCGCCCTCGACGTGCTCGACGCCCTGGCTGTGTCGCCCTCGGTGCTTCCCGAAACGATTGCGTCCGACAAGGGGTCGTCGACCAGTCGGGGGTCGTCGACAACTCGGAGAATTTCGAACAGCCCGGCTCCGTCGCCCAGGGCGACCGGGGGCACCCGGCGAAGGCGGGCAGGAACATGACCCGTCTCCGATTGGCCGGGGCCGACACCTTTCGTTCGTTGCGAATCCGGAACTTCCGGCTGTTCTTCATCGGCCAGTTCGTGTCGCAGATGGGCAACTGGCTCACGCTCGTGGCACAGGCCCTGTTCGTCCTGCGCCTCACCGACAACGGCGTGATGCTGGGCGGGCTTTTGGCGGCCCAGTTCGCGCCAGTGCTGCTCATCGGCCCATGGGCCGGCCTCGTGTCGGACCGTTCCGACAAGAGGAGGCTGTTGCTCATGGTCTCGGTCATCGCCATGGTTCAGTCGGCGGTGTTGGCGGCATTGGCATTTCACGGATCGCCGCCCATCATCGCTCTCTACGCAGTGGCCCTCGTGGGTGGCATCACGGTGGCGTTCGACAATCCGGCGCGCCGCTCCTTCGTGGTGGAGATGGTGCCCGAAGACCTCACCACCAACGCCGTGAGCCTGAACAGCGCGCTCATGACCGGGGCTCGGGTGGTCGGCCCGGCGATCGCTGGACTGCTGATCACCACGGTGGGCTTCGGCTGGTGTTTCGCGCTCGATGCTCTTTCCTACGTGGCCGTGCTCATCACGTTCGGTCGGATGCGGACCTCCGAGTTGCGGGTCTCATCACCGGCCGCCAAGGGCAAGGGCATGGTTCGCGACGGCCTTCGTTACGCGCGAAGCGTCCCGGCGCTGTGGATTCCCCTCGTGATGATGGCCATCCTCGGCACGCTGAGCTTCAACTTTCAAATCGTGTTCCCGCTGTTCGTCACCCGGGATCTCGGCGGCACCGTAGCCACCTACACCACGCTCTTCTCGGTGGTGAGCCTCGGGGCTCTTGCTGGCGCGCTTGTGGCGGCCCGACGAGGCATTCCCACGGTGCGCACCGTGAGCATCGCCGCAATGGGGTTCGGGGCCGCCCTCGGCGTGGTGAGCCTGGCGCCGTCGGCCGGCTTTGCCTTCCCGATCGGTTTGCTGGTGGGGTTTGCCAGCATCTCGTTCCTCACGACGAGCACGTCGATCATCCAACTTCGGGCGGCACCGGAGATGCGGGGTCGGGTACTGGCCATGCAGGCCATGGTGTTCCTCGGTTCGACCCCCATCGGCGGACCGATCTTGGGTGCCATCTGTGAGGTGTTCGGCGCGCGTTTCGGCGTGGCCCTCGGCGCGCTGGCCGCGATGGGAGCGGGTGGTTGGGGGTTGCTTCGCAGCGGAGACCTTGGCGACGATCCCGGCACGGCCGAACGGGAAGAGGTTGCGTCAACAGGTGTCCACGTCGATGCGCTTGCGACTGACCCGGTGGCGGCCATCGCATCGTCGCCCCGGCTTGACCCGCCGGTGATCACGGTCGGGTCAGTGGCCGCCGGTGTGCGTGCCGAGGTTGCGCCGGCCGAATTGGCCCCGGCCGACCAGGGGACGTCCTTGGCCCCATCACGGGGCGAAGACGAAGCGGCCTGACCGCGCCGGCACGGCCACCTCTCCCGAAACAGCGAGGTGCCGTGCCGGCAGGGACGCCCGCAGGGGAGGATTGCGCCCCGTGGGGACGAGGGCTGAGCCACCGAACGTTATGACTCGGGTTCCGTCGTGGGACGTTGGAGCAGCTTGCCGTAACAACGGTTCAGCGGCGAGTGGCGAAAGGCGCCGTAGGGATCGATGGGCCGGTAGCCGCAGGATTCGTAGAGCGACATCGCCTCAGGCTGCTCGGTACCCGTCTCGAGCCACATCTCGTTGTACCCCTGCTGCCGGGCGACCGATTCGAGGTGAGTGATCATCGATCGCGCGATGCCGAGACCCCGGGCTTCCGGCTCCACGTACATGCGCTTGAGTTCGGCCACGTGATCCGTGTGGCGGCGGATGCCCGCGCACCCCACCACCTGACGCCCGGTGAGCGCAACCAGGAACTGGCCACCGGGCGGATCGAACTCGTGGCTCGGCACGTGGCCCGGCCCGCCCCCGTAACGGGCCTCGATGTCGAGTAGATAGCGGGCGTGGATATGCCGGGCGACTGGATCGCCGAATGGGGTTGGCTGGAGCGTGATGACGTGGTCGAGCACGGGGGAAGTGTGCCCGCTCTACGCTCCGCTCAACCACACCCTTTTCGTGGCGACACCGACCGAACTGGGCACACATTGTGCTGCTGGAGCGTCGTTTTGTGTGTCCAGTTCGGGGACGCGGGCGAACTGGGCACACATTGTGCTGCTGGAGCGTCGTTTTGTGTGTCCAGTTCGGGAGGGGGGCGGCAGGACTCGCGTAGGCTCCGGCGATGTCGATATCGCCGACCCTGCTGGCCCACAAGACGTGGCGCACCCTTGAGCCGTACCACTCGATGATCTACTTCTCACCTCACGCATCCGCCGCCTACGACCAGATCGGGGTGCCGGTCCGTGCCGCCTACTTCGCGTCGCGGTCCGCGGCCATGGGCGCGGTGTCGGCCGAGGTGGTGGTGGCCACGTTCTTCAACTTCCGGCCGTCACTGGTGCACGCCGGCATCCCCGAGGTGTGGGCGATCGCGTCGCCAAAGATCATTTCGGCGGCGCGCCTCGAAGGCGCCGACCGGCAACTCCGGGAGACGCTCGGCGAAGCCACGATCGTGTCGCCAGAGATGGTGGAGGCGGCAGACCTGGCCCGCGTGGCCGTCGAGGCCTGCCGGCCCGAAGGTCGGCCGCTCTTTGCCGGGCACCTCGGGTTGGCCTGGCCCGAGGAACCCCACCTCGCGCTCTGGCACGCCGCCACGCTGTTGCGCGAGTACCGCGGCGACGGCCACATCGCCGCGTTGGTAGCTGAAGGGTTCGATGCTGTCGAGGCGCTGGTCACCCACGGTGCAGCCGGCGACAACCTGGTCCCGTCGCCCGTGCTGAAGCTCACCCGTGGTTGGACCGACGAGGAGTGGGACGCCGGCCGGGAGCGTTTGATCGAGCGGGGCTGGTTGACCACGACCGACGAGCTCACCGAGGCCGGGCAGGCCGCCCGTCAACGGGTGGAGGACGTGACCGATGCCAGGTCGGCCGCCCCGTACCAGCACCTCGGCGAGGAGGGGAGCGATCGGCTCCGAGCGCTCGTCCGGCCATTCAGCAAGGCAATCGTGGCGAGCGGCGTGTTCATGAACGTGCCCGACGGCCTGACCTGACCGCATCTCGCCGAACCGGACACACATTTCGTCGGTCCCGCGTCAAAAAGTGTGCCCGGTTCGAAGGGGGTGGTGGGCTACCAGGCGCGAACGGTGCGATCAGTCCACGCATTGCCGTCCCAGAAGCGGGACCCGCTGCCGTGCGGGTCGGGGTACCAGCCAGGCGGGAGGCTGGACCCGACGGCCCCACCAGCGTGCATCCGCCCAGGGCCGTAGGGAGACGGTCCGTAGGGAGACGGTCCGTACGGAGACGGTCCGTACGGAGCCGGGCCGTACCGAGACGGGCCGGGACGGACGTGCGCCCCCGGCGAGTTGGCCGGCACCGGTACCAGGCGGGCGGCCGCCACATGGCGGTTCGATCGTTGCACCAGGGCGACGACCAGAAGGCCGCCGCCGATTCCGAGGACCAGCAGCCAGATCAGTGGATTGCCGCCGCTGGCCGCGAGGGGGTCGCCATCGATCCCGGCGAGCACGTTGGCCTGCGTGCGGGGGCCGCCATTGCCGAGTCCGTTGCCGACACCCATCCATGCGGGGGTGTAGTGATCATCGGGCACCACCTGTTTGGGTGCTCCGGCGAAGCGTTCGAGGTCGACACCGTCGAGAAGGCTGAGAAGGTCGGGGTCGTCGATCGGCAGATAGGGCTCGTCGGTGACCCACCACACGGCGGACTGGCCGAGCATGTAGTGAGGATCTTGGACCACGATGTTCGACAGCACACGGGGAAGTGGGGCGGAGGCCACACCGATATGGGTGAGCGGCGACGCCACCGGGGAGCCGTCTTCCTTCTGGCCACAGAAGGCCTGGAGCTCGAAGGTGGCCTCGCCGGGCGGAACGGTGATCTTCGGCGCACGACCGGCGGCGACGGCGGCTACCGCACCTTCGGTGTTGAGTGGGGCCGAGACCACCACGGTCTGGGCCGACTCGTTGGCCGGGGCGAGCATCGTGCCCGGCGGCACCTCCACCTCGACTGGCGCTGACGAGTCGTTGAAGGTACGAAGACTGACCGTCATGCTGTTCAACGCCGGCAGCACTTCCGCGGTGGCACCGAGGCCCGGGCCGGCGCTGCCGTTCATGAGGTCGCCGAGGTCGAGACCGCTCGACGAACCTCCTGCAGCCGGAGCCCCGCTGGCTCCACCGCTTCCGGCGGGTGGGGCCGCCGACGCCGCCGTGATCCCCACCGACAGGGCCAGAATGGCCACTACAAGGGAACCGATACCGCGACCCCATCCATGCACGGACGGCAACGTCGACCGCTTTCGGCTGGGCCGGATGACTGTTCGGTTGCCCATGTGCCCTCCCAGGGGACGGGGTATGGCGGAGAGGGTACCGGCCAATCGACGCCACGTCACGCCGCATTCCGCTTCGAGGCCCGGCGGATACACCAGGGATCAGAATTGCCTCCGACGTGGAGGAGCCGGGCCGAGGAGCCGGGCCGTAGCCCGGCTGCCCGTCGACGAGCGCCCCGTTTCCGAGCGGGCTTTGTCGGCGGGCGTCTGATCCTCCCGTTCATGTCATCACGAGATCCATGCCCTCGGCAACGCCCAGGAGTTCGTTCTGGGCCGCCGCTTCGTCGGCCAACGGGCCGATCTCCGAGACCTTGCGGCGTTTGGTCACGAACGGGTCCCGTCGCACGCCAGCACGACGACCTTCCATTCTCCGGATCCTACATTTGAGAGCAATCGAAACCGGGTCACCACGTTCGTGATGAACCACAGCGGGGTCACCGGCGAATAGGCATTTGGCGCCCTCGCGATCTTCCATGCGGGAGCGATGCGCAGCTCGAACATCTGCCCATTCGATGCACGGCCCACCACGGGTCCCCCGTCTCGAGCACGCCTCGGGGGGCGGTCGGGTTTGATGCGGCCGTCATGCGTTCGGACCGTACCGGCCCCGACGACCGCGATCGTCTCGCTGTGGGGATCCTGACGCGTGCCCCCCGAAGTGGAAGGTCGTGGGTTTCACCCACGCGCCCGATCGGGGTAAGACTTCCGAGTACCGGGCGATCGGCCTGGCCGCTGAGCGAAGAAGGAACCATGGCCTTTCAAGTGTGGATCGATCAGGACCTCTGCACCGGCGACGGCATCTGCGTTGAGATCGCCCCGTCCGTGTTCAAGCTGCTCGATGACGGCCTTGCCTACGTGAAGGACGGCAGTGGTGTGAAGAGCGATCCCGGCGGCCCCGGCGGCATCGTCAACATCGCCGATGGCGATCTCGACGGTGTAGTGGAGAGCGCCGAGGAGTGCCCCGGCGAGTGCATCTTCATCGAACCCGTCGGCTGAGGCGTAGGGGCGTGCAGTAGGTCGTCGTGTTCGACGCCGTGCGTCGCCGAAGGTTCAGCCACGACGCGCTCGACGATCGACGGGCGCCGCACCAACTCGCCATCACCAACGTCAGTTCGTCGGCGTTCCGGATCACGAAGCGGGCGGCGTCGAGGCCGTGTGCATCGACCGCCTCGAGCAGGCGCAGTCGGTAGCGACGCCACCGGGCGAGAAGCCATCGCCAGAGGTCCCAACGCTCTCGAGATCGCCGCCGCGCCTGCAGGCGCACGCCAGTGGGCGCGTCGACAAGCACCACGGTTCGGCCAACCGCCAGCCTCGGCGCCGACGCCTTGCGTGGGCTCAAGGTGCTGTGAGGCCGGTTGGCGCAACGGCCACCGGCCCGATCATTCCCGGAGGCGTTGCGGAACCACCGAAGCGATCGCCTCGATGGCGTGATGCTCGAAGGCGGCACGGTCGCCCCGCAACACCACAAACGGTCGGCCGGTGGCGCTGAGACGCTCGACGAAGCGGTCGTGCATCCACCGACGGAGGTGCTCGCCGTCGCGAATGCCGTCCTGCGTGAACGGCACGTCGTCGGGGTGGGGCACGAGATACAACGGATGGTGCCGGGCGAGTCGGTCCACCTCGGGGCTCGTCGCATCGCAGTACCGCTCATGCCAGATCCCGGTGGCAAAGGCGTCTGTGTCGCAGATGAGCACGGGCCCGCCCCGCCCGGCGGCGGCGTCCTCCTCGGCGTTCTGAGCGTTGGCGATGGCCACGAAGTGTGGCGAGGTCCACGTGAGGTCGTCCACGGTTGGTGGCGGTTCGCCGGCGACCGTCGCCGCGTGCCGCAGTTCGGCCAAACGGTCGAGCGTGTATTGGCGACCGACCTCGGGCACCCACGTGCTGTCGGCCCAGCCGGACTCGACCGAGTCGGCCCTTCTGCGGCCGCGGTCACCCATCCTCCTGGTGCCCGGGCCCCGGGTGCGCAGGTGCTCGCACAAACGTCGGACCAACGTGGTCTTGCCGGTGCTCTCGGCTCCTACCAGCACCACCCGGATCGCCCGGGCACGCCGTTCGTCGACGGTCAACTCGTGCCAGTCCGCTACGACACCGTACGGGTCGTCGCCAGATCCGGACCGGTGACTCGTCATGATGCTGTCGCCCCTGGCGCGGTCGCGGGAGCGGCCGCGTCGAAGGCCCGATAGGTGGCGAGCCATCCTCGGAATCCGACGACGCACAGCAACCCGAAGACGGCGAACACGACGGCCGTGGGTCGCAGATCTTGGCTCCAGTAGAGCGGCACGGAGATGAGGTCGACGACGAGGAAGACCAGCCAGAACTCGAGGAGCTTTCGTGCCTGCCCGAACGTGGCGACAAGGCTCATCACGGCGACCGTCGAGTCCCAGAACGGATTGACAGCGTCGGTGTAGGTGGCGAACGCCCACGTGATTCCGGCGCATCCGAGCACCGTCACGACGACGAACGCGGACCATTCCGCGGGGGACGTGCGACGGACGGGCATGGTGTCGCGTGTGCCCGTACGGCCCAGGATCCACGCGATCCAGCCGTACACACCCAGCGCGATGAACGCGACCTGCAAGCCCACGCTCAGGTACAGGCGACTGCCGAAGAACAGCACGAGGAACAACGCGCTGTTGGCGATGCCGATCGGCCAGGTGAGCACGTTCTCCCGAGCGGCGAACCACACGGAAGCGAGACCGGTGACATCACCGAGCACCTCGAGCCACGAGATGGGGAAACCCGCAACAGTTAGGGCTGGTTCGTTGAGCCAGTCGATCACGGTCGTCCTCTCTGCGCGATCGGCAAGAATTGTCGATTGATGGTCGCGACGGAAGTGGCATCCTGACCGCCCACGCTGCCTTGGTCCACGGAGATCGCCTGCCGATGTTCGCTGTCACGTATGAACCGCCCTACACCGCCGTGATCTTCACGTCCCACCGCACCAACGAGTTCGACGACGAGTACTCGACGGCGGCGGGGGTCATGGAGGAGTTGGCGAGGCTTCAGCCGGGGTTCCTCGGGGTGGAATCGGTGCGGGATCCCACCACCCGGCTTGGCATCACCGTGTCGTATTGGGGCACCGACGAGCAGGCTCGCGCGTGGAAGGCCGTGGCCGAACACCTCGTGATTCAGGAGGCGGGTCGGGAGCGTTGGTATGACCGCTACGAGGTGCGCGTGGCGACGGTGACTCGGTCGTATGGGTTTGCCCGCTGACGGCCCGGCCCACCACCGAACGGGTCCCGCGCCCATCCACTCGTTCGACGCCCTTCCCCAACCGTGCCCCTACAGTTCTCCCGATGCCGTCCCCCGAGATGAGCCATGTGCCCGAAGCCCCAACGCTCCCGCCCTCGGCCCCGGCCAGCCGGGCGTTCGACGTGGCCGATCTGTATCGGGGGCCCGTCGCCGAACCGGCGGCGGCCGATGCGGTGCCGCTCGACGAGAAGCTCCGGCAGGCCTACTTCTGGATCGTGAACCAGGCGATCATCTCCACCCACTACGACATCGAATACCACAACGGGCCGAGCGCTTCGTTCGCCTTCGGCGACTCCAAGACGCCGGTGAGTCTGCCGTCGGGCCAGAGCTACTCGAGCTTCGTGCTCATGCCACTGCTCACCTTCGCCACCCGTCGCCGCTGCCTCATCGTTGGCGGTCCTGGGCGCGGAAAGACGGCCAGCGCCATCTTGATGGGGGTGCTCGCCGGTTATCCGGTGCGTGAGGTTCGACGCTCGATGCAGCACGGTCATCCGCAGATGACCACCGCCGATCTTCTTGGCGCGCCGCTGCCGGCCGACCTCATGACCGCCGAGTCGGCCGACGACATCCGCATCGGTTGGCGGTCCTGGCTGTCGATGCGCGTCCGGATCGTCGACGAATACAACCGCATCCCCACACGCACGCAGTCCTCGCTTCTCACCGTCCTCGGCGACGGCTACGCGGAGATGTTCGACCAGATCTACGAGTGCCCGCCCGGCGCCTGGTTCCTCACCGCCAACGACGATGCGGGCGGCGGCACCTACCCAGTGATCGAGGCCTTGCGCGACCGCATCGACGTGGTGGTGCAGGCCCTCTCGTTCAACAACCGCTTCCTCCCCGAACTGCTCGACCGGGTGGAGCAGGGGTACCGGCCGGAGGAGGTGGTACCGGCGCAGATCGTGTTCACCCCTGATGAGCTCGATCGCATGCACGCAGCGATCCTCGCGGTGGAGCTACCGGAACCGGTGCGACGGCGGCTGGAGTTCTTCGCCTCGCAGTTCGAGTTCTTCGAGCCGGCGGCCGTACAACTCGAATACATGACCAAAGACACGGCCCGCCTCGCCGGTGTGGATCTCCATCTGCTCGGCGCCGGGGAAACCGGGCGCGATCGTCTGGCCGACCTCGGAACACAAACCCGGAACGGCCTCTCGGTTCGGGCGCTCCAGACCCTGCTCATCTACGCCAAGGCCTTGGCCTTCTTTCGTGGTCAGGGTGTGGTCGGTCTCGACGACCTTCGTCACGTCGTGCCGTTTGTGCTGCACGACAAACTCATCCCCGATCTCGATGCCCCGTTCTTCGAGGTGGCCGCCAACGAGCCGCTTCGAGTAGACCGCGTGGGCTGGATCCGTCGGCTGTTCGACCTGTCCTGCGCCGACTACGACCGTCAGGACCTCGACCGAACCGACCCCGTCGCCGACCTCCTGCGACAGTTCCGAGCCGGCCTCGCCGGCGTGACCGAAGCCGAGGCAACCGCCCGGCTCGAAGCGGTCGAACGCCTGCTCGGCGAATGGAGCAGCGCCCGCAAGCTCTACGGCACCACCTACGACGACATCCTCGTGCTCAAGTACCTGCACCAGCGCATCACCAACTACCTGGCGTGGCTGCGATGGCAGGGGTGATCGTCGGCCCGCTCGCCACGTACCTGGAGGACCACCGCGACGTCAGCAACGCCGCCGTCGCTCTGGCCCGCCGGGCGCACCCCCGATTCGACCCGTCGTTGTTCGGTGCGGCGTTGGCCGGCGTAGCGGCGCCGGTGCTCGAGCACGTGATGATGTCGCCGGCGCACATCGGTGGCACCCCTGATCGGGCCGACATCGACCGGTTGTGCGGCGCGCTCTTCGACGTGTCCCTGCAACTGGTGGCGGGAACCGGCCTGTCGGCCGAGGTGAATCAAGCCTGGTCGGCGTTGCTTCCGGCGCTCGCTCCCGTGGTGCTGGTCGACCCTCGTCGAGCACTGACGCTCATCACCAACGCCGCCGATACGTTGGCCCGCACGCCGGGGGCGCGCCCGGAACAGTGGTGTGCCCTCGTGGCAGCGTCAGCCCCGCACCTGCGGTCCCTGGTGGAGCTCGAGCGGGTCGGGCAGGTGGCGGCATGGCGTTCGGGGATGGCGGCGTATCGCGATGGCGCGCTGGCGATCGCGGCCACGTTGTCGGTGCCGCAACTGGCGGCTGTCCTGCAGGTCGAGACGGCCGGTCTCGAACGGTTACGTCTCGATCCGTGGTACCTGCCACAGATGAATGGCTCCAGCCTGGGGCCGGGTACGCCGTCGAAGAGCCAATCGCCGGCATCGCCAACCGACGTCGTGCGGGTCGGCACCTTCCGCGGGCTCGGCGGGGCGTTCCAACGGCCGCCGGTGGTGGCGCTCGACGATGGCGGCCGACTCGTGGCATCCGATGGCGAGGAACGGTGGTTCGTGATGGCCGATGCCTTCGGTTCGGCGGTGGTCCGCGCCGGCGGCAATCCGAAGCTGACCCGACCGCCGAAACGGTCGCGCCCGGCCGCAGTGCACCGCCGCATACCGGAGCTCACCAGTTGGGCCCGAACCCCAGGCGCATGGGCGGTCACCTCGTCGCTGTCGCACGCCGTGCTGTTCGTTTGGGACGGGCCATGACGGCGGCCGTTCCCACCATGGCGCCGCCGGTGAATCGGGAGTTGCTGATCAATGTGCGCGACCGGTGGGCGGCGCAGTGGCCGGAGGCGTTGGCGTTGTGGGGGCCGTTCCTTCGGCTGGGGGAACCCACCTGGTGCCTCGACGCCGACGACGAGGCCGATGCCGGCATCAACGGGAGCTTTGCCATGATCCGGTTGGTGGATCAACGGGTGGTGATCAGCTTGGCGCAGGTTCACCCAACGCTGGTCGACTTCCCGCTGGAGATCCTCGGCCATGAGATCGGCCACCACGTGCTCTGTCCGGGTGACCTGTCCGACAACGCCCGGATGCTGGCACGGTTACGGCGGGCGCTCCCGACGGTGGAGACGGCGGCGCCGATGATCGGAAACCTCTACGGCGACCTGCTCATCAACGATCGGCTCCAGCGGGCGCGGGGTCTCGACATGGCCGGTGTGTACGCCGCCATCGGCGCCACCACCGAGGGACCGTCGGATCGGCTCTGGACGTTCTACCTCCGTATTTACGAGGTGCTGTGGTCGTTGGCGAAGGGGTCGCTGGCCGGTTCGGATATCGATGAGCGGATCGAGAGCGACGCCGTGCTCGGCGCTCGGCTCGTGCGGGTTTTCGGTACGCGTTGGCTCGATGGCGCCGGCCGGTTCGGTGCGTTGTGCCTGCCGTACCTGATCGACCCCGAGCACCCGGCGGCCGCTGGGTCCTTCGTGATCTGGCAGGACGCCACCACCGCCGGCGCGGGTGGCTGGCCCGACGGTCTCACCACCATCGATCCGGATGAGCTCGTGCCCGCACGGCACCCGGCGTTCGATCCGGAGCTCAACGGTGTGGGCTCGACCCGTGAGGGCCACGGTTCGGACGACAAGTCGGGGCCCGCTTCGGATGGGCCGGCACCACCACAAAGCGGCACCGCCACTGGTTCTTCGGGCCAGGCGCGAGAGCTCTACGAATACGGGCAGGTGCTCGGTGCCTCCGGTGTGGCCCTCACCCCCGCCGAAGTGGCCATCCGCTACTACCGGGAACGGGCCCGAGCGCACGTGGTGCCGTTCCCCCACCGGCGTTCCCCGGTGTCCACCGAACCGTTGGCCGAAGGCGTGGAAGCGTGGGACGTGGGCGAGCCGTTGGCGGCGATCGATTGGACCGAGTCGGCGATGCGCAGCCCGATTCTCATCCCGGGGATCACCACCGTGCAGCGGCAATGGGGAACGGTGGAGGGAGCGGAACCGGCTCGGGTTCCTGTCGACCTCGACCTCTATGTCGACTCGTCCGGCTCCATGCCGGATCCGCGAGCGTCCACCAGCTATCTCGCGTTGGCCGGAACGATCGTTGCCCTCTCGGCGCTGCGAGCGGGGGGGCGCGTGCAGGTCACGTTGTGGAGCGGCATCCAACAGGTGCTCAGCACCGACGGCTTCGTGCGCGACCAGCACGCCATCCTGGCGGTGCTCACTGGCTTCTTCGGTGGTGGCACCGCCTTCCCGTTGCCCACGCTCCGCGACACGTATGTCGACCGGAGGCCGAGCGAGCCGCCGGCCCATGTGCTCGTGATTTCGGACGACGGTGTCACCACCATGTTCGAACGCGACGAACGAGGGACCGACGGACGCGAGGTGAGCAACGGGGCGATCGACCGGGCCGGGGGAGGCGCCACCATGGTGCTCAACCTGCGGTCCGATCCCGCCGCGGATCCGCTGTTGGTGCGTGCCCAAGAGGACGGCTGGGACATCCATGCGGTACGGGACTGGTCTGATCTTGTGGACTTTGCCCGGGCGTTCAGTCGTAGTGCCATGGAGGAGGTTCGATGACCGACGCCGCCGCGGTCGAACCGACCACCTCGGGTCCATCTGCGGGACCACAGATCGAGCATCTGACCCGCCGCATCTCCGAGACCCCGGCGGCGTTTCTCGGAGCGCCGATCCTCGACGGACGTGGATCTGTAGCCGTGGATGCGGTGGTCGCGGACTGCGTGTTCGCGCTGGGAGGACTCGCTTTCGATCCGCCGGGAGTCTCGCCGTTCCGCGTGCCGGAGTCTCCGGCCAACCGACGGTGGCTCACGGTGGTCCTCGTGGGTGCATGGCTGCTTCACGATCCGTGGTTCGTCGCCCGCTCCAGTGGCACGTTCGCGGGGCGAGCGCAATCGTTCCTCGCGGAAGGCGTTCTCGACATCGCCGCCTATGTGGACGGCCCGTCCCTCATCGCCGACCCCGATCGTCGCGAGGAGTTGGCCCGGAAGTTGCTGCGAGTGCTCGGGTTGGTACCAGAGGGCGAGTCTCCCGCGCTCGCCGCCGACCGGCTGGCCACGCTCGACATGGCCGAGCAGAGCCGGGTGATGGCGGCCACCCGGGCCGCCGAAGACCGTGCCGAGGCGGTACGCCGAGCGATGCACGAGCAGGCCGCCGCCGAGGCGGCAGCGAAGGCTTCGAGGGAATGACCGATCCGCTGATCCCCGCCGATCATCCGTCGAACATGCCTTTACCGCTTGGTGGCCCGCCCGCCGTGGCCGACCTCCCCGGCGTCCCGATCGACGAAGTTCGCCGCCGGCCGCTGATCGACGCCGCGGGACGGTCGCTCCTGCGAACACTGCTCGAACACCCGCACGCGCCAAGGTACAACCACACCTGCGGTGATCGGCTGACGGCGCCAGGGCTCGCCGAGGTGCGCGCCCTTGATGCCGAGACGTTCGCGGGGCCCGCCCCGTCCATCTCCGGTGCCGACCCGCCGTGGATGCCAGCATTCATCGCCCACTGCCAGAACGTGGTGCCGATCTACCGCACCGGGGGCCAGCGGTCGTCGCGCCTCAATGGTGTGCCCACGGTAGATCGATCGGCGCTTGTCTTCACCCCGTGGGCGTTCGTGCCCGATGATCATCCCCTCCACGACCTCGTGGTGTTCACCACCACTGGTACCACCGACGGTCGGGCGGCGTATGTGGTGAGCACGCCGCATACCGCGGCCGCCTACGGCGTGATGCTGCGGGCCGCACTTCGGGTACACGGCGTGGTCCTCGAGGGCGGACCCGGGCGTACCGCCGTCGCCCAGGTGTGTTGGCAACGTCGCACCTTCACCTACGCCGCCATCTCCTCGTACTTCGATCAAGCCGCGCTACTAAAGATCAATCTCAACCCGGACGACTGGCGGGATCCCGACGACCGTGTGGCATTCCTCGACAGCGTCGAGGCCCAGGTGATCACCGGCGACCCCGTGGCGTTCACGCGCCTCGCCGAGTTGCCGCTCGCCATCGAGCCGGTGGCGCTCGTATCCACCGCGATGACCTTGCTCGACGGGCTGCGCGACCGGCTGGTCGACCGGTTCGGTTGCCCGGTGATCGACGTGTACGGCATGAACGAAGCGGGGCCGATCGCCGCCGCCCTTTCCGACGGGTCGGGACATGTGATGTTGCAACCGCGGCTCCACGTCGAGATCCTCGATGGTGCCGGCCGCCGGTGCCCGGATGGCGAACGGGGAGAGATCACGCTCACCGGCGGCTTCAACCCGGCGCTTCCACTGCTGCGGTACCGCACCGGCGACTTTGCCAGTCGTGAGGTACGGGGCGGTTCTGTGGTGCTCGTCGGGCTCTCCGGTCGAGCGCCGGTGGCGTTCGCGTCACTCGACGGTCGGGCCGTGAACACGATCGACATCACGGTGGCCATGCGGCGCCAGTCCCTCGCTCGCTACACGGTGCACCAACGCGCCGATCGTTCCCTGGAGATCGGGCTCGACGGTGGCCGTTTGGCCGGTGGTTTCGCCGGGGAAACCGAAGTTGATGTGCGTGTCCTTCTGGCCGAGTTGTTCGGCCCTGTCCCCGTCACGGTCCGAGCGCTCGACGGCGAACCGGAGGCGGTCACCTATTCGTCGGACCGCAACGAGTAGCCGCTCGTTCTGGGTGATGCCTTTGCCCTGGCCTCCGATGTGCCGGCCACCGATGTGCCGGCCACCGATGTGCCGGCCTCCAGATTTGGGGTGGTGACCGGGAGCGGCGTGGTGTCAGCGACCAGATCGGCGAGCTGCCGGCACACATCGACCAACGGCTCGGCCGCGTCGAACCCCGCGACGAGCATGGTGGCGCGGGCGGCCGGAGGGAGGTCGGCCACCCGCAAAGACGTTCCCTCGTAGGCGTGCGCATTGAGGCGCCAGGTCGCCTCGCAGAAGGGATGAACCTCGTCGTCGGGCAGTCTGCAGCGCACACCGGGGTCCACAAAGGGCCGGAGGTACGGCGCCCGACCGCTGGTGCCGTCCGGGAGCGCAACCACCAGCCCGCCTTGATCGGCGCCGAGCAGGAAGTCGCGGGCGTCGACGAGGTCGACCGTCCCCGTGCGCTTCCGCAGGTCGACATCGAGTCGTGTGTCCGTCACGATCACGTGATCAGGGAGGACGGACCGCACCAACGAAAGGGTCGCCCCGGTGCAGGCATCATCGTCGGTGAGCACGTACTCGCCGGGCGGTATCGCGGCAGCTTGTTCTTCGATCGGTGGGGCTCCCGGTCGGGCGACGTGTCCGAGCATGGCGATGCCGCCCAAGTCGAAACGCCGGCTCACCATCAGCGCGGGACCTGGTGGCGGAAACGGGCCCAGCGAAAGTTGGCGGGGTCCAGCGCGGTTGTCGGGTGCGCGGTCGCCGCCCGGCTCAGGCGGATCGAAATCCGGCGCCGGTACCTCCACCACGGGCATCGTCGTGCGCAGAAGGGCAAGCACCTGATCCTGGAATCGTCCCCAGGTTGCGGCGGTGAGCCCGACAGTGCCCACCACTTCGGGGCCCTCAGTGCGGACGAACAATCTGATCGGTGAGTCGAGGCGTGTGGCCGATGCGCCCGGTGCTGACGGCGATGCCCGGAGGCCACTTGATGCCCTCGGGTTCGACCCCTCGGCCCACAGGACACGCCGATGGTCAGCCAGTCGGGGGTCGTGGCGCCAGCGCGCCACCGTGGCTTCGTGGCCGGGTCGCCCGACGACGATGCACCGCCCACGTTCCGCGAAGGCCAACGCGAAGCGTGCGTTGTCGCCCCCGCACACGTACACGACGTCCACGTCGGGGTCGAGGTGGCGACGAAGGTAGCTCTGCAGGTGGGCGACCACGTCGGTGAACATCACCGCCACTCGTCTTCCGGTGCTTTCCCACGGGTCGACTGCGAGCCACTCAGACGGGGAGAGAGCCTGGTGGGCGGCGGTGAGACGTGAGCTGGTGTCGTTCGCACGCGGCCCGCATTTGTGGGCGAGGTACGCGGCGTGGCCCGGTGACAGGTAGCCGCCCAGCACCGCCCACCCCGCGGCGTGGGCCGCGGCGTGGGCGGCGTGCATCATGGCGAGATGCCCGTCGTGCACCGGGTGGAAGCCGCCAGTGGCCAGAAGCACCACGGGTGGGTTGCCGAGGCCGGGAGGCCGGTCGTCGGCCTGGTGGTCGGCCTGGTGAACACCGAGTCCGGCTCGCACGTGGGCGATCGGTGTGCCAAGCCAGTGCGGGTTGTCGAGCGGTGCGTCGAGTGGGTCACTGTCCTCGAAGAAGCCGGCTTCCATGACGGCGGCAACGCCGTATGCGCTCGCGAGCGGCGCGAGGAACGGGTCGCGCGCCACCTTCCAAGGCAGGGTGCCGAGTTGCCCGTCGGCCTGGTCGTCGGTCTGGCCGGCGGCCCAAGGATCGTGGCGTGGAACGCCGTGGATCACGGCATTCCACGGCCGTCGTCGACCGCTTCATACACGACGTCGGCACGGATGATCACGCGCAAACCGGGACCGCGCCACGGCTCGACATCATGGGGTAGGCGGTGATCGAACACCACCGCCGTGCCGGACGTCGGGGCCACCGCATGATGTACGGCTTGGGCGCAGGTGGGCCGGTCCCAATCGTGGTGGTCGCGCTCCCACACGGGGCGCGCCGACTGCCCGTCGTCGACGAACCGAAGCTGACCGCCCCGCGCCGGGTCCCCGTCTCCCGTGAGGAAGAACACGACCGACAGCAGTGTTCGTCGACCATCGCCGTAGTCGTAGCCAGCGTCGTAGTGCACGAGGTGGTGGCCGCCGAGGTCGTAGCGCATGAACCGGAGGAGGGGACTGAGCCCCACCGCCCGCCAGGTGCGATGACCGGTTCTGCCGTTGGTGGCGTGGCCGTCGGTGGCGTCAAGAGGGGTGAGGAACCGAACCGACGGCACGGCCGGACGGAGCCGGCCCCACAGGGCTCGGGCGAGGTCGGGCGACCAAGCGGTAGCCCGCAAGGAACCGATGTTGTTCTCCTCGGTCGTGGCGTTGTCGTCCGCAGCCTTCTCGTTGCTCGGTGCGGCGCCGGTGACCCCGACCGGGGCGGGGCTCGCGAGGGCGTACATGGTTTCGACCAGACGATCGGTCTCATGCGGGTGGAGAACCGGTGGCGTCACGATCGCCCATGAGGGCACGGTGCGGAGTGGGTCCGTCTCGAGCATGGCGAGCAGCGATAGGTCAGACGGAGGATCGGGGAGGAGTCCATCCGGGGGTTGCCACCACCCAGGGACGGAATCGGATGACGGTGGTGTGTCCGGACGGCTTTCCCCGCGTGCGTCGCCACCGGCGCGACGCCAGCCTCCTGGGACGGCCCGAGGCAACACGTCGAGGAACGCCGCCGACGACCCCGCCGCGTATTTGTGGCGGTTGTGGGTGTGAAGGGATTCGATGCGGGAAGCGGCATCGCGCAACGCCGATCCGTCGCGCAACGAGCGCGCCGCGGTCGTGGGATCGATCTCCAACTCGCGAAGGCGGAGCACCGCTTCCACCAGGTCATAGGAGGTGCCGATCATCTCTTCGTCGGTCCGTCCGTCCCACACACCCCCATTCGGCGCCGCCGCGAGAATCGCGGCAGGTATGTCGAGCATCTGGGCCAGGGTCCGCACTTCGTGTTTGTGAAGGTCGGCGATCGGCTGCACATCCACCATGCCGTCGCTGGCCTTGCCGAAGTAGCCGAGGTACGCACCTTCGTCGCGGTTGGTGGTACCGACAACCACTGATCGGTACCCCTGTTGTTGCAGGAGGGCCGCCGCGCCGTAGAACAACGGGGTGCGCAGGACGCTGAGCATCTGGCCCTGGGCCCACGCGTTCGCCGCTGTGTGGCTGCCGGAACGGAGCGTTTCCACCATGCCCCGCTGGGGCTCCGCGAGAGGGCAGACCCAGAGTTCGATTCCGAGGTGATCAGCCACCACACGCGCCAGGTGCAAGGCCTCAGGCTGGTGGGTGGCTCCGACCGCTTCTATCGGCGCCGCGATGGCAACCACCCGCCGGAGAGGAGATCGCCGTTCGTGGCTGGCGCGGTGGAGCAGCGCGGCAACGACGGCGGAATCGATGCCGCCGCTGAGGCCCACCACCGCGGCGTCGAGATGCTGGTTCTGCCACCACCGATTGATACGGCCGAGCTTGGCGGCGAGCACTTCGGCGGCGTCGAACCCCCGCTGCCGCCGAAGCGAATGCAACAGGTCGTCGATGGTTTCGGGACGGCGCTTCGAGTGCTTGTGGGTGGAGGGCTGTTGGGTGTGGTCGTGCAGCATGCTCGCGGCTGACCCTCGCACGTGTGGTTCGCTGAGCACAGTGGGCGAATCTACCCATCGGCCGACCTCCGTCACGCGCGTGAGCCCGATCGTCTACCCACAGTTGTTCATCGTCACACGGCTATGGCATCGAACCGACGGGGGAAGACGCCGTCGCCGGCACGTACCGCTCGATGTTCGATTCGATTGCCGACATCTCCCTAGGCACCAACGAAGTGATCGATTACGACGACTGTCTCCGCCGTCGGGCCGGCTGACCGGCCGCCCCGTGGGTCCGTTCTTCGCGCCGGCCGCCGCGGATCGGGGATCGACCAGGTGTCATCATTTTTCTGCGTATCTCCGACCCCCGAACGGTGGAGCGCTGGAGAGCGGCGGACCCCTGGCTGTGCTGCTCCAGATCGGTGCCGTCGAAGCGCCCGTCTGACACGGCGGGAGGACCGGGCTCCGGACCCCGACCTGGGCGATGTTGGCATCGCCCCGCCCGCCGGGGGAGGCACGAATCGACCGGTCATCGGGGACTCGACGTTCGTGTCCGTCACGAAGCGCATCCCGTCTGCGACGTCGAGATGGTCGGTAGGTAGCCAACTTGTGCGCCAGTTGGTTCGCTCGTACTCGTCGTCGAGAGATTTGGTGTTGGTCCCGCGCCTTTGGGCGTGTTGGCGCAGGTTGTGGTGGGCGGCGAACACGGCCGACATGCTTCGGACGTGAATGTGGGGGAGGCCGATAGGTCGGGCCGGACCGGATCGAGCCTCCGCCGGTCCGCATGGGGGATTCAGAACGATCTCACAGGGTTTCCACAGGGAGCCAGGTGATGCTGGGCGTTCCCCCTTGAGGCTGTGGGGCAAGGCCACGTTGAAGGAGCGTCGTGTCGTGATTCGAATGATTGTGCCCGCTGGAGTGCCGCGTTCCTGGGTCGCGAGGAGCGGGCCGCCACCACGTCGGGTGGGCGGCTCATTCCCCGAAGAACGTCGAGGCGCGGGGAGGTCACGTCGTGGTGTCGTGAGGCAATTGGTGGTCGTGATCGGAGTTGTGGCGACGGGATGCGGGTCGCAGGTCTCGGCGGGTACCGGGTCACCAACCACCGGTGCTACCAGTCCTGCAACCTCGCGAACGACTTCGTCAGCGGGGTCTGTTTCCTCCGGGGCCGACCCGATTGTGAACGTATGGGTGTCCTCGAGCGTGGACCCGACGAGGCTCCCGATCGGCGATTCCATGGTTTCGACCACGGGCGCCAGGATCGGAGGGCTGCATGCGTGTAGCGCGGGAAACCCCGGCGCCGGAGGCGCGTCGGCGGATGGACCGTGGCTTGCTATCGCCGCCGGAACCTGGGACTCGACCACGAAGCTCGCGGTCGAGGGAGCGGTGTCGTGGCCAACGGCGAAGTACACCGAGGTTGTGCAGGACGGCAAGCGGGTCATGACCACGAACAACTTGCCGGTCGACGGTCAGACCGGGACGTTCCCGATCGCCCCCACTGACCCCGCCTACGCCTACGACCGGAACCCCGGGACGATCACGGAAACACCCACGACCGTGACGATCGAGCAGGTGGCCGCTGCAGCGGCGACGCCGGCGTGCATCGCCGAAGGTGCCGTTGGCCTGTTGAAGAACGGGGTGTTCCTGTTCAACGCCCTCGATGGCCGTGGCGACGACGCCGTGGCCCACGAGTCCCAGGACCTCTGCGATGGGCATCCTGCGATGACGACCTACCACTACCACAACGTTCCGTCTTGCATTCGAGACGCCTCGCCCGATGCGTCGACGGTGGTTGGTTGGGCCTACGACGGGTTTCCCATCGTGCTCGAACGTGATGCCCGTGGCGCCTTGCCGTCGAACGCCGACCTCGACGAGTGCCACGGCCGGACGTCTCCGATTCGTGTTGATGGGGCTGTCCTCACCCAATACCACTACTCGGTGACCTTGGAGTTCCCCTACACGATCGGCTGCTGGAAAGGGACGGCACCCGCCGCATCACGCGGAGGTCCGCCAGGCGGTCGGCCCGCAACCGGATGAACCGATGGCCGCGTCCATCAAGCGGGCGCAACCGACCTGCACGGCGTCGCCGGCGCGTCCGACCTACCAGCAGCGCCCCGGCGGCGTCGTCGAACCTCGCCGCCCATAGGCATCGAGGTTCGCGTCGACGTTGGGGGCCTGCACGGGCGCAACCGTCGGGGTGATCAACCGGTCGGGCACGGCACTCCGTTGCCGCCGTTGGCCTGCGCCACCCGTTGCTACGGTAAATCACCACCCGGGCGGCG
>Ga0335397_10002289_pt1 | contig 26069 bp, 27 predicted proteins | sample MAT04_FD_205740 | JGI IMG/M metagenome (GOLD analysis project Ga0335397, IMG submission 205740) | Freshwater microbial communities from Lake Fryxell liftoff mats and glacier meltwater in Antarctica - MAT-04 (spades assembly) (version 2) ... | reverse complement strand
CGAGACCATCTTCGCCTTCGACCGCTGCTCGGTGGTCACGTCTCCTGGCGCAACGCTGAACACTCGTGAGGCCGTTGCGTTGTGGATGTCGGTGCCGCTGGTGAACGCCTCGATCAGGCCCGGGTCTTGCGCGAGGTGGGCAATACAACGCAGTTCGATCTGGTTGTAGTCGGCCACCAGCAGTTGGCAGCCGGGCGCCGGAATGAACGCCTTGCGGAACAGCTTGCCTTCCTCGCTGCGCACCGGAATGTTGTGCAGGTTGGGCTGGTCACTGGAGAGACGGCCGGTGCGGGCAACGGTCTGGTTGAACGTGGCGTGAATGCGGCCATCGGGCGCCACCTCCGCCAATAGTCCGGTGCCATAGGTGCCGCGCAGCTTCTCGACCTCGCGGTACTGCAGCAGCGGGTCGATGAACTCGGGCCACTCGTCGCGCAGCTTCTCCAACGTCGCGGCATCGGTGCTGAAGCCCGTTTTGGTCTTCTTTCCGGGCGCCAAGCCACGCTCGGTGTACAGGATCTCTCGCAGCTGAATCGGTGAGTTGATGTTGAACGGCCGACCGACCACCTCCTGCAGCACCGCGCCAAGACGCTCGACGTCGGCGGTGAGACGCGCATTCAACTGCGTCAGCTCGGCAACGTCCACGGCGATGCCGACGTGCTCCATCTTGGCGAGCACCCCGACCAACGGATTTTCGATCGAGGCGTACAGGTCGGCCATGCCCTGCTTGTCCAGCGACGCCTCCAGCGCGGCCGACAGGTGAGCGACGGCCAACGCGCCGCGGGCTGCAATCTGCCGCTCGTCGGGTCCTCCGCCGAAGTCGAGCTGACCACTCGAGGCGGCACCGTCGTCGGGTAGTTGGAAGCGCGTGTACCTCGTCAACAGTTCGCGCAACGCATAGCGGGTGTCGGCAGGGTCGATGAGATACGCGGCGATCGCCGTGTCGAGTCGGAGACCGGGCACCGTGCCACCCTGATCCAGCAGCCAACGCATCAGCGCCTTTGCGTTGTGGCCGCGCCAGCCGGCGTGTGAGCCGAGCGCTGCAAGTACTTCCGGCGCGTTCACCACGTCCGCAGGCAGCCACGAAACTTCAGCACCATCGGCATCCGTCACCACCGCAAGCCCGATGACATCGCTGCGACCAGCATCACCCGACCAGGCCGGAACCACGTCGAGAGTGGGCTGTGCGGCAATCAGTGCAGCGGCCTCCGCGGGGCCGGTGACGTCGGTGACCTCGGCCTCCAACACCTCACCAGACGGAGCCAGCGGCACCGCACCGGCGGCGGCGCCGATGCCGAACGTGGCGAGCGCCTCATAGAGCCGATCGTGTAGCGCACGGAACTCGAGGAAGTCGAACAGGCGCTTCACCTCCGCGTCGTTCGGCTCAACGGTGAGCGTTTCGAACGCGACCGACACCGGAGCGTCGCGGCGCAGCGTCATCATCTCGAAGTTGTGGCGAGCGCGACCCTCGTGCTCGATCAGCGACGCCTGCAACTTCGGAGTCTGCTCACTGACATGAGCAAAGATGCCGTCGAGGCTGCCGTACTGGTTGAGCAGCTTGGCCGCCGTCTTCTCCCCCACACCCGGCACGCCCTCCAGGTTGTCGCTGGGGTCGCCGCGCAGCGCCGCGTACTGCGGGTAGAGCGTTGGCGTGACGCCGGTCTTCTCGGCGATGCCGGCCTCGTCGTAGAGCGCATAGTCGCTGACGCCGCGCTTGTTGTACATCACACGCACATACGGGTCGTCGACGAGCTGATAGCTGTCGCGATCGCCTGTGACGATGATCGCGTCATGGCCCTGCTGCTTCGCCTGCTCGGCGAGCGTGGCGAGAATGTCGTCGGCTTCCCACCCGGCCAGGTCGAGCACGGTGATGTTGAGCGCCGCAAGCACTTCGCGGACCAGCCCCATCTGCTGGCGGAGGATGTCGGGAGCAGCCTCGCGCTGCGCCTTGTACAGCGGGTCGGCGTCGTGGCGGAACGTCTTCTCGGGCCGATCGAAGGCGACGACGACGGCATCGGGCTGTTGGTCTTTCACCATGTAGATGAACATGGAGGTGAACCCGAACACCGCGTTGGTCACCTGCCCGGAAGCGGTGGCCATGTCGGTGGGCAGTGCGTAGAACGCGCGGTAGGTCAGCGAGTTGCCATCCAGCAGCAGAATCTTCACGGGTGGCGAGTCTTCACGGGTGGCGAGTCTTCACGGGTGGCGAGTCTTCACGGGTGGCGAGTCTTCACGGGTGGACAGTGCCGTCGAGAATTCTGTCGGCGACGTCGCGCATGCGTGAGCGCTCGCTCATTGCGGTGCGCTGAATGAAGGTGAACGCCTCGCCTTCCTTCATCCCGTACTGGTCGATGAGCACACCCTTTGCACGATCGATCACCTTGCGCGCCTCGAGCTGCTCGCCCAACGCATCGACTTCGCCGCTGAGTTGCTGCAGCTCGCGGAAGCGACCGATGGCCACCTCGATCGCTGGGATCAGATCGCTTTTCTGATACGGCTTCACCAGGTACGCAAGCGCGCCTGCGTCGCGAGCGTCTTCCACAACTTCGCGCTGACTGAACGCCGTCAGCATCAGCACACCGCAGATGCGCTCGCCGCTGATGATGCGGGCAGCCTCCAGCCCGTCCATGTGCGGCATCTTGATATCGAGAATCGCAAGGTCGGGCCGCAGCTCGCGGACCAGATCAACTGCCTTGTCGCCGCGCCCAGTTTCGCCAACAACCTCGTAGCCCTCTTCCTCGAGGGTCTCGCGCAGGTCGAGGCGAATGATGGCTTCGTCTTCGGCGATCACCACACGGATGGTCATCGATGGCGTCCTTTCGGCCCGGTCAGGCAGGATGTTGCCCGGCTCACATTCAAGCACGTCGTGCGAATCATCGTGCTGACAACCGATCGAGCAGCTCGTCCTGACGGCTTTCCAGGCGCGCGATCTCGTCGACGATGTGCGCCCGCGCCTTGGCGTACGCAGCCGCATGCCCGCCAGCCGCGTGCGCCTCCGAGCGAGCCAGCGGCGAATCAGACACCACGGCCCGCAACTCCAGATCGTCAGCGTCGTCCACCACATACATGCGCTGCTCGTCGATCACCGCCAACTCCTCGCGCAGGGTGCGCAAACGGGCGCTCGTCTTCTTCAACTGCCACTTCACCACCGTTGAGGCCATGCGCAGAGTGTACGAAGCGGCAGAATGGCAACGTGTACGACGAATGGGGCATAGCCGACGGTTACTTCGAGGTCAACGGGACATGGCACGACACACCCGTGGCCACTCACGAGTACCTGCGCAATGCAATGGGCGACGCACCCACCGCGCCGCCGGCGTGGTTCATCGACGAGGGCGATACGCATCCCCTGCATGATCGCTACCAACTGACACTTGAGGACAGGAGCGACGGCGGCGAGGTGGACTCAGTGCCCGCCTCGCTGCCGGCTGGGTATCACCAGCTGACGCCGCTGGATGGTGGTGAAGCAACCCTGCTGATCAGCGCGCCGTCGTCGTGCCTCGAAGCTCCCGCTGGGTGGGGCGTTGCTGCACAGGTCTACTCGCTGTGGCGCGCCCAAGGCTGGGGCATCGGTGACCTGCGGGACGTGGAACTGTTAGGGAAGGAGGTGGCCCTCCGAGGTGGCTCCTCGCTGCTCCTCAGCCCGCTGCATGCTCCGGCGCCGACCTTCCCGCAGCAGGCCAGCCCCTATTACCCCAGCTCTCGTCGCTGGCTGAATCCGCTGTTGATTCCGCTCGACGGCCCGTCGCCGGTGGCGAACGACGCGAACGGGCTGATCGACCGCAGCCGTGCCTGGCCAGCGCGACGACGCGCGCTGATGGAGCGGTTCAGCCACGCGGCGGACGGGCTGGAGTGGCGCGCGTGGGCCGACGAACAGGGCGACGAGCTGTGGCAGTACTGCTCGTGGAACACACTCGCTGAGCGGTTGGGTCCGAGTTGGCGTGATTGGCCGACGGACTTCCGCCATCCGTCTGCGCAGGCGGTGTGCGAACTGCCGATGCACGATCCGCAGTTCGCCAGAGCCCGAGACTTCCACGCGTGGCTGCAATGGTTCGCAGCGCGCACGCTGAAGCGCACAGCCGCCAATGCCGAAGTCGGTCTCATCGGTGATCTTGCCGTTGGGTGCTCACCCGATGGCGCCGACACTTGGCTGCACCAAGACCTGATGGCGCTGGGGGTACGCATAGGGGCGCCGCCCGACCCATTCAACACAGCCGGGCAGGACTGGGGGCTGCCGCCGTTCATCCCCGCCCGCCTACGCGCCGCACAGTACCAACCGTTCATCGCCATGGTGCGCGCCGCCTGCCAGTCGATGGCCGGGCTGCGCATCGACCACGTCATGGGTCTGTTCCGACAGTTCTGGATTCCCGAAGGCGGAGCGCCAGCAGACGGCACATACGTGCGACTACCCGCTGTCGACCTGCTGGCGATCATCCGCCTGGAGGCAACGCGGGCGGGAGCTTTCGTCGTCGGCGAAGACCTCGGCACCGTCGAGCCCGAGGTGCACGACGCACTGCGCGCCAGCGGAATCATGGGCACGAAGGTGTGGTGGTTCGACACCAACCCGTCCGACTGGCCCGAGCGCAATCTCGCAACCGTCACCACCCACGACCTGCCCACCGTGTTGGGTGTGTGGAACCACACCGATGGCAGCTCGGAGATGGCAGCTGCGCTGCAACAGACGACGTCGTCCCACACCGGCAACGCTGCCTCAGTGGAGCTGCACCGACAGGTGGCAGCCAGCGCAGCACGCCTGTGCCTGATCGCGCTCGACGACTTGGCCGGCTGCACGGAACGCCCCAATCATCCGGGCACGCTCGGCGCCGAACACCCCAACTGGTGCCGCCGCATGCCCGCCGACGCAGCAACGATCATGACGAGAAGCCCGGGTGCCGACATCGTCGCAGCCGTGGCCGCCACTCGACCGGTAGGTCAGTGAACAGCACGGTGGGCCACGACGCTCGGCGTCGGATGAACGTTCAACGTCTCGAGCACTTACGTCCCCACATGAGGGCTGATGAGGGCTCGTGGTCGGCGCCATGGTCGGGCTCGACCCCGCGAGCAGCATCGCAATCGCCAACTCGACGACATTGCCGCGCATGATGAACGCTTCGAAACCCGTCCACACGATGAGCCTCGTCATTGGCGTGAACGAGAATCGCCCCACTGACGCTGTTACACCTCAGGTCGCGTTGCGTTCTGAGACGATGGCGGTGAGGGGAATCAGAAGGCGGTATGGCACGCGAAGGAGTCGGGCCGGGAGCCGGCTGTGGCGCTCCTCGAAGGCCACGCGGGCGCGGAGGTGTTCTTTGGCTCCCAGGCTGCTGGGTGGCTGGCGGTCATGGAGTTCGAGGGCCACGAGGTGTTTGACGTTCTTGTCGCCGTATTGCTCGGGGCTCACGAGCCGCAGCGGCGAACCATGTCGGCTGTCGAGGGGCTGCCCTTGGAGAGACAGTGCGAGCAGCACCCCTGATGTCAGTATGTCGTCGCGACAGAGCACGGCTCGGTGGCCGTCGGCACCGACGGCGACGATGAACGGTGCGTCGGCTCGATCACCGAGTCGGGGCTCGATCAGCGTGCGCCACACCTCGAGGAGCGGGACGCCTCTCCAATCGAGATCCTGACGAGTCCAGGTGGTGACGCAATGGAAGTCGCTGCGTTGCTCGGTCTGTCCGAGGGCTGTCAGCTCGGCGATACCCATGGTGGTCTCGGTGCCGTCCTGGCTCCTAATGGTGAGCCCGACTGGTCCGGTGAGCCCGGGCGGGGGCGCAGCGGGTTGTTGGAGAACCGTGGGAACACGGCCAGGGATCGTTGGCCTGGGGGCAGACCGGGGGCCCGGCGCGGCCAGAACTCGGCGACCCGGCGTACGAAGCTGTTCACGTCGACGCCGACCGGGACTGCGACGCGATCGCCGCGGCCGCGCCTAACGCCAGGCACAACGGCGAGTAGACCGCGAGGTTCCATCGGCGGAACGCTGGCGTCGTTGCACCAACGTTGAACGCGGACACCACGGCGCCGACTGCGCCGCGCGCCAACAAGGTGGCGGCGACCGCCTTTGAGCCGATCCGGACGAGCACCATCTCTCGTCCGCCGGGGAACGGCACGAGCCCCGACCGCACCGAGGTGGTCAGGGTGGCCGTCGCGAGTAGCGCAGCCACCGTCCACGTCGGCCCCTGACCCGGGAAGGGACGTCGGCCGACGACGGTGTCGGCCAGCTCATCCCAGCTCGCCGCCGGCCATGGGGAACCGTTGGCCCACACTGCGTGGAGGGCAGCGGCACCCGCGAGTCCAACCACGGCAAACGCGCCTGCCGCTCGCTGCCCGATCGAACTTTCCGTACGGTACCGTATGGTCATGGCCGTACGGTACCGTATGGTGATGGCATCAAGCAAGTCACCCAGCACGCGACAGACCTCGAACCTGAGCGCAGCGGACTGGTCGCGGGCCGCGCTCGACTCCATCGCCGAAGGAGGCGTGGAACAGGTGACGGTCGAGGGACTGGCTCGTCATCTGGGTGTGACCAAGGGAAGCTTCTACTGGCACTTCGCCGACCGGACTGCCTTGGTGGTCAGCGCCCTCGACCTGTGGGAACAGCTCGGCACACTGGACATCATCGAACGATTGCAACGGGTACGCGACCCCAAAGCGCGACTGCGGGCACTGTTCGCAACAGCGTTCGGCGACCTCGTCGACGGCCCGGTCGACGCAGCGCTGGTCGCTCGCATCGACGACCCGGTCGTTGGTCCCGTCGTGCGTCGGGTGACCGCCGCCCGCGTCGCTTTTCTGGAAGAGGTCTACCGCGAGCTCGACCTGTCCCCAACAAGGGCAGCGGCGCGGGCCCGCATCGCATACAGCACCTACGTAGGTCACCTCCACCTGCGTCGAGCGATGCCCGGTGATCGGCTGACGACCGTGCCAGCTACCGGCTACCTCCGCCAAGTGGTCGAGCTCCTCACGACCGACGTCTCGTGACTGAATCGGTCGACCCGAACTTTGCAACCCCCAGGACCCAGGTACCGGTCGCTCGAGGACGTGATGTCGAACTGGCGCCATCTGCGCAACGGAGGTGGCGTCCCCGCCGAGGAGTTGGACTGAGGTCCAAGGAGTAGTGCCCGAGGTGGGACTCGAACCCACACGCCCTTTCGGACAACGGATTTTGAGTCCGTCGCGTCTGCCATTCCGCCACTCGGGCGAGTGACCCGGGAGAGGCTATCGGGCCACCGACCCGAGGCATCATGTAGTGACAGCCCGTTACCCGTCGGTACCTCGTTCGTTACCCGTCGGTAGCCGCCATCGTTACCCACGGGTAGCTGAAAGTACCCATCGGTAACCGTCTACGCTCAGCGCATCATGCTTGCGTTCACCTTTCCCGGCCAGGGCTCTCAGCGGCCGGGCATGGGTCGCCCCTGGGCCGACCACGACAGCTGGGAACTTGTAGCCGAGGCCTCCGAGGTTGCAGAGCGCGATGTCGCCCGCCTGCTCCTCGACGCCGCCGCCGACGAATTGCGCGACACTCGCAACGCCCAGCTGACCACCTTCGTCTCCAGCTTGATGGTGCTCGACGCTGTCGAACGGTTGGGCATCGAACCCAGCTTCTGCGCCGGTCACAGCCTCGGCGAGTACACCGCGCTGACTGCCACGGGTGCGCTCGGCTTCGACGAGGGCGTACGACTGGTGTGCGAGCGCGCAGACGCAATGCACCAAGCCGGCAACGACAACGTCGGCACGATGGCTGCGGTACTCGGCCTCGACGACGATCAGGTGGAAGTCGCCTGTCGCCGCGCCGATAGCGACGTGTGGGTCGCCAACTTCAATGCACCCGGCCAGGTCGTGATCGCCGGCTCTCCCGAGGGCGTCGTCGCTGCAAGTCTCGTCGCCAAAGAACTCGGCGCCAAGAAGGTCATGCCACTGCAGGTCTCGGGTGCCTTCCATACACCGTTCATGGCGCCTGCACGCGACCGCTTGCGCAAGGCCATCGCCGATGCCAACCCGCGCGACACCGAAGTGCCTGTCATCTCCAACGTCGACTCGATGGCACACAATGCCGGCGCCGAGTGGAGCAGCCTGCTCTCCGCCCAGCTCAGCAGCCCTGTGCGCTGGAAGCACTGTCTGCTCACGATGGCCGAGCTTGGTGTGCGCGACTTCGTCGAGCTTGGGCCAGGTGGGGTGCTCACCGGCATGGCCAAGCGCACAGTCGACGGTGCCCGCACCATTTCCGTCTCGACGCCCGACGAGCTGGACAAGCTGCTCGACTGGGTCAACGTCGGCGCACCCCGGGCCACGACTCAGCACGAAGGCGAGCACCTGTTCGCCGTCGAGCGTCTGGTTGTCAGCCCTGCGGCCGGCGTCTTCTTGCCGCTGGGCAACATCACCGATGGCGCCACCATCGCCGTCGGCACGGTGGTGGGCCACATCGGCGACACCGAGGTGCGTTCGCCGTTTGCCGGCATTTTGCAGAGCTACATCGCAGTCGAAGGCGAGCGCGTCACCCTGCGCCAGCCCATCGCATGGTTGAGGACGGTCTAGACATGCCCGCACTACCCCCCAATGTCCGTGGCGCGGTCATCACCGGCTGGGGCACGGCGCTGCCGCCGACAGTGGTCACCAATCACGACCTCGAGAAGACCATCGACACCTCGCACGAGTGGATCGTCGAGCGCACCGGCATTCACGAACGGCGCGTCGGTGGCAGCACCGTTGGCCTGTCCGTTGAAAGTGGTCGCGCCGCACTGGAGATGTCCGGCGTCGACCCACTCTCCATTGATGCGCTGATTCTCGCCACCACCACCCCGGACCGCACCGTGCCCGCCAGTGCCCCGGCGGTACAGACCCAACTCGGCTTGCAGTGCGGCGCGTACGACCTGAACGCAGCGTGCAGCGGTTTCGTCTACGGGTTGGTGCAAGCGCACGGCATGATCGCCATGGGCGCCAAGAAGGTGTTGGTGATCGGCACCGACACGCTGGCCCGCATCACCGACTGGTCGGACCGCAACACCGCCATCCTCTTCGCCGACGGCAGTGCGGCCGTCGTGGTCGAGGCCGTCGAAGGCCCAGGGCAATTGCTCGGCTGGGACCTGGACGCCGATGGCACGGCTGAGAAGTTTCTCTACGCCGAGGTCGGTGGCTTCCTGCAGATGGACGGCAAGGAAGTCTTTCGCAAGGCCGTTCGCATCATGGTCGATTCCGCGACGAAGAGCATGCAACACGCCGGCGTGACCGCCGACGACATCGCGCTTGTCGTGCCCCACCAAGCCAACATCCGCATCATCCAGGCGTCGCTCGATCGCCTCGGCATGTCCATGGACAAGACGGCCGTCGTCTTGGATCGCACCGGCAATACGTCGGCGGCATCGATTCCACTGGCCCTCGCCGACGCGCTCGACAACGGCCGCGTGAAGAAGGGCGACCTCGTGCTGCTCGTCGGCTTCGGTGCGGGCATGACCTCGGCCAGTGCAGTGCTTCGTTGGGGTGGCGCTGAGGCCGACGCACCCGACGCAATGGTTTTGTCGTGAAGGTGATGTCGTGAGCCGAGTCGTACTCGTCACCGGCGGTTCGCGCGGCATCGGCCTGGCGTGCGCGCAGCGGTTCGCGTCCCTTGGCGATCGCGTCGCCGTCACCTACAACTCGTCTCCCCCGCCCCCCGGTCTGTTCGGCGTGCACTGCGACGTGACGTCGGTGGCCTCTGTTGAAGCAGCATTCGCCGCCGTCGAGGCAGAGTTCGGCCCTGTCGAGATCCTGGTCTCGAACGCCGGCATCACCCACGACGGGCTGCTGTTGCGAATGAGCGAGACCGACTTCACCTCCGTCATCGACGCCAACCTGACCGCCGCCTATCGCGTGACCAAGCGCGCGGCGCAGGGCATGCTGAAGGCCCGCCGCGGCCGCATCATCCTCATCTCGTCGGTGGTTGCCCTGCTCGGCTCCGCTGGCCAAACCAACTACGCCGCGTCCAAGGCTGGCCTCGTCGGTTTTGCTCGCTCAGTGGCACGCGAGCTCGGCTCGCGTAGCATCACCTGCAACGTCGTTGCTCCCGGCCCGGTGGCCACCGACATGACCGCCGCTCTCAGCGAGAAACGCCTGGGCGAACTGACGGCGGCGGTGCCGTTGGGCCGAGTCGCTACGCCAGAAGAGATCGCAGGAGTGGTCGCGTTCCTCGCGTCCGACGATGCTGCCTACATCACCGGTGCTGTCATCCCCGTCGATGGCGGCCTGGGCATGGGTCACTGACCCACCGCACACATCACCCGATTATCATCTGCAACAACCCAATGCCGTTGCAGCAAGCAACAAGGAGAAGTCCATGAGTGACGAACTGTTCGCCCGTTTCCAGAAGGTCGCCGTCGAGGTGCTCTCGGTGTCAGAGGACCAGGTAGTGCGTGAGGCCAAGTTCGGTGACGACCTCGATGCCGACAGCCTCGACCTGGTCGAACTGATCATGGGCCTCGAGGAGGAGTTCGGCGTGGAAGTGCCCGAGGAGGACCTTGAGGGTGTCGAGACCGTGGGCCAGGCCTACGACCTCGTCGTCGGCAAGCTCTGATGCCCGCCCCGGCCGCGCTCTCACCGACCATGGGTGTCCGTGGTCGGCGCGTTGCCATCACCGGGTATGGCGTGGTCGCGCCCTGCGGCCTCGGTAAGCAGGCCTTCTGGGCCGGCCTCAACGGCCCCGGTATCACCACCGGTCGCACGGTGGAGATCGCCGACTGGGATCCGACTCCGTACTTCGCGAACGCGAAGGAGGCTCGCCGCGCGGACAAGGTGGAGCAATTCGCCTTGGCCGCCGCAGCCGAGTGTTTCGAGCAAGCGGGTCGTCCAGACATCGACTCCAGCCGCTTCGGCACCATCTTCGCCACTGGCGTTGGGGGGCTGAGGTCGACCGAGGAGCAGATCGAAGTCCTCATCGAGAAGGGCGAGCGTCGCGTCTCGCCGTTCCTCGTGCCGATGATGATGCCCAACGCTGCCGGCGCGGCCATTTCCATGCGGTATGGCCTGCAGGGTCCCAACGAGACCATCACCACCGCCTGCGCCGCCTCGACGCATGCCATCGGCTACGCCTCACGTCTGATCGCGTGGGGCATGATCGATGCCTGCATCACTGGTGGCAGCGAGAGCGCCGCCTGCCCCATCGCCGTCGCCTCGTTCGGCAACATGACCGCCCTCAGTAGCAGCGGCAACAGTCGCCCGTTCTCCCCCGATCGTGACGGCTTCGTCCTCGGCGAGGGCGCCGCCGTGCTCCTGCTCGAAGAGTGGGAAGCAGCCATCGCCCGCGGAGCCATCATCATCGGCGAGGTCCTCGGTGCGGCCAGCAACGCCGACGCGCACCACATCACGGCACCGGCTCCCGGTGGCACGGGCGCCATCAAGTGCATGAATCTCGCACTGCGTGACGCCGGCCTCACCACCTCCGACATTCGCCAGATCAACGCTCATGGCACATCGACACCGCTCAACGACGCCGCCGAGGCCGCTGCCATTGCTGCCGTCTTCGGCCCTGGCGCGGTGCCCGTCACGTCCACCAAAGGCGTCACCGGTCACGCACTTGGCGCTGCTGGTGCACTCGAGGCGGCGGCCGTGTTGCTCTCGATGGAACATCGTCTGATTCCGCCCACGGCCGGCACCACGGTGCTCGACGAAAGCTTCGAAATCGACGTCGTACTCGGCGCCGCCCGCCCCTGGACCCCAGGCCCGACGATGTCGAACAGCCTCGGTTTCGGCGGCCACAACGGCACCATCATCCTCGCACCTGCCCCGTAACCCGTCGCGGGTCCTGCGGGTTCTGGGTGTCCTCAGTTCCGCAAACCGAAACCCATCACCCCCATTTGCGCGCGCAAATGGGTGCCGTCAGTTCTGGAGGTCCTCAGTTCCGCAAACGGAACCCATCACCCCCATTTGTGCGCACAAATGGGTGCCGTCAGTTCTGGAGGTCCTCAGTTCCGCAAACCGGGACTCAGGACACCCAGCATCTGCAGCTCGGTCAGCTGAAGCAGCTCAGGCAGCTCAGGCGTCGACGAGCACAAACATCAGCTCGCACTCACACGCGACCTTGCCGGCCAACAACGCCCGGCCAACGCCCTTTCCCGCTCGCGCCGACATGCGACCCAACTCGACCTCGAGCTCGAGCGTGTCGCCAGGGCAGACCTGGCGACGGAAGCGGGCGGAGTCGAGGCCACCGAACAATGGCAGCTTGCCGGAGAACCGCTCGTCGGTGAGCACCGCAATGGCACCCATCTGCGCAATTGCCTCGCACATCAGCACACCCGGCAGCGTTGGACGCCCCGGGAAGTGACCGCTGAAGAACCATTCGTCACCGGTGAGATGCCACACGCCGGCCCCACTGAGACCGGGTTCCAGCGCGGTGATCTCGCTGACGAACAGAAACGGTGGACGATGCGGCAGGATCGAGTCGGGCGACGGAAACGAACTCACTTGCCCACCGCTTCCAGCAACTTCTTGGGCGTGTCCGATGGGCTGATCTTGTACCACGCCTGCTCAACCACTCCCTGTGGGCTGATGAGGAAGGCTGACCGCACGATCCCCATATACCGCTTGCCGTAGTTGACCTTCTCCTGCCAGACCCCGAAGGACTCTGCCACTGTGTGCTCGGTGTCCGCCAGTAGGTCATAGCCCAGTGCGTACTTGTCGTCGAACTTCTTCTGTGCTGCAGGCTTGTCGGGACTGATACCCACGATCGCCGTGCCCTCGAGGGAGCCTGCGACGTCGCGTAGACCGCACGCCTGCTGGGTGCACCCAGGAGTGCTGGCCTTGGGATAGAAGAAGACCAGAACCCGCTCTCCGCGAAATGTGGCCAGGTCAACGACCTTTTCGTGTTGGTTCGTCAAGACGACATCTGGAGCGGGCGAGCCAACGATGAGCATCTCGGCAGCCTAACCAACCCTGTTGCGCGCACGGGAAGGTGACCGGCGTCTCAATTTTTCTGAAAAACTCTCTCAAGACTCTTGCAAGAGTCCCTACCAGTCGTGGTAATGTGACTCAACGTGATGTGCCTTGAGGGTTTCCTTCAAAGACATTCATGAGCGTTGAACAATTTCTCACAATACAGCAACTTCTCACGACGAAAGGTGGGTTTGGCATGTGGAAGGTCCTCGGCGGCGTCTTCAGGTGACGTCAACCACGGCGTAAGCCGTGGCCTGAAAACCCACCACGGGGTCGGGCGTGGGCGTGATAATGAGTCGGTATCGACCGCATATTGTCGTCCAGCCAGAATTCGAACCCGTAGTGAGCAACGACAACCTCGCTCAAGCGAGCGTGCAAAACAACCCGGATCTCCTCAGGGGGATCCGGGTTGTGTCGTTTCCATACGACCATTGGGACGTAGCAGGCCTCGCACTCTGCGATCCAGCACTCGTCATCCTCGTAGAACCACTCGGTCACCCGGTCAGCGGCACACAGCTCACAGTCACCAGATGTCATGATTGCCATTGTCACGCACAAGAGGGCCCCGAAGGGCCCTCTTGCACCGACAACCTTGTGGGGAGCCTCTCAAATTGCTGTGATGGCCGCACGGCCACCAGGGTCAGAGTGCTGAGACGTCCAGGCCCGGGGGCAGGATGACTGCGTCAATGGCGTGGATGACGCCATTGGAGGCGGCCACGTCAGTGATGATCACATTCGATGAACCGTTGAGCTTGACGCCACCATCGACCGTGACAGCGATGTTCGAGCCTTCGACGCTGGGCACGTCGCCGGCCTTGACGTCAGCGGCCATGACCTTGCCGGAGACCACGTGGTACTTGAGGATCTGTGCGAGCACATCCTTGTTCTCCGGCAACAGCAGCTTGTCGACCAAGCCGGCGGGCAGGGCGGCAAAGGCCTCGTTGGTCGGGGCGAAGACCGTGAACGGTCCAGGTCCCTGCAGGGTCTCGACGAGACCAGCTGCGCCAACAGCGGCGACCAGGGTCGAGAAATCGGGGTTGGCACTGGCAACGACAACGATGTCGCCAGCCGCGGCGGGGGTGCTGTCTGCAACTGCGGGAACAGTCGTGACGGTGGTGTCCTTGTCGTCGCCGCACGCAACGAACAACATCGACGCTGCCATTGCAACGGCTATTACGGAACGCTTCTTCATCAGTGTCTCCTCCTGAGATCGATCCTGCGGGGGCAGGATTCAGTACACGTTCGGAGCGCTGACCCGGACGGATTGGAGATTTAGTACTGAATTGCGTGACGTACGTCACCGACGAACTCACCGACGGCGTCGGCGCCACTCTCGATCAGCCGGCGCATCACCGATGCACCCATCACCACGCCATCCGCGACATCGCACGCCTCGCGAGCCTGCGCTGCGTTCGACACGCCGACGCCAATCAGAACGGGCACGTCCGTCACGGCCTTGAGCCGTCGAGCAAGGGCAGCGGCCGTGGTGGCCAATGCGGCCCGCTCCCCTGTCACGCCCAGCAGGCCAACCGAGTACACGAATCCGCGTGCGCGGGCGGCTACACGCGGCAACCGATCGTCCGGCGCCGTCGGGGCAGCCAGCATCACGGTCTCGATGCCGGCCGCATCCGCGGCTGCACACCACGGACCGGACTCCTCCAACGGTAGGTCGGGGACGATGGCCGCAACGATGCCGGCAGCAGCCAGTTGGGCAGCGAAACGCTCGTGGCCGGCATGATGAACCGTGTTGTAATACGTCATCACTGCCAGCGGAATCGACACGTCGAGACTGCGCACTTCCTGCAGGATCGACACTGGAGTGGCGCCACCATCAAGTGCTGCCTGTGACGCCTCCTGAATGATTGGGCCATCCATCACCGGGTCGCTGAACGGAATGCCGATCTCGATGGCGTCGGCCCCGGCAGCAGCGGCAGCACGCACCGCGTCTTGCCAGCCGGGGTAGCCGCCCGTGATGTACGGCACCAAGAGCTTGCGACCAGCCGACCGCTTCTCACGGAACTCGGTTTCCATCGCACCGAACGACATGCTCATCCAGTCACGTCCGCACCCAGGACGTCCATCATCTGCGCAACATCCTTGTCGCCGCGACCGGACAGGTTCATCAAGACCGTGAGACCTTGCATATCGGGCGCTGCACGCACAATCCAGGCCATCGCGTGCGCGCACTCCAGAGCGGGGATGATGCCTTCCGACTTGGCCATCAACTGGAAGGCCTCGATGACCTCTGTATCGGTCACGTTCGGGTACTCGGCGCGACCGATCGAGGCGAGATACGAATGCTCGGGGCCGACACCGGGGTAATCGAGACCGGCTGAAATGCTATGCGCCTCCTGTACCTGGCCGTACTCGTCTTGCATGAGGTAGCTGCGCATGCCGTGCACCACACCGGGCTGAGCGCGAGCCACCGCCGCTCCCCCAGCGGGCTCGACGCCCACCAAACGGGTGCGATCGTCAACGAAGCCGCTGAACAAGCCCATTGCGTTGCTGCCACCACCGACGCACGCAACGGCCACGTCCGGCACATCCCCCCACAGCTCGATTGTCTGCTCGCGAGCCTCGGTGCCGATCACACGATGGAACTCGCGCACCATCCACGGGTACGGATGCGGCCCCATGACGGAACCCAGGCAGTAGTGGCTGGACTCGACGCTGGCGACCCAGTCGCGCATGGCTTCGTTGACCGCGTCCTTCAATGTGCGGCTGCCGCTGTGCACCGCCTCCACCTCGCTGCCCAGCAGCTTCATGCGGAACACGTTGAGCGCCTGCCGCTCCACATCCACCGCACCCATGTACACCTTGCACTCCATACCCATCAGCGCGGCCGCCGTGGCGCTGGCCACGCCGTGCTGGCCGGCGCCGGTTTCGGCGACCAAGCGCTTCTTGCCCATTCGCTTGGCGAGCAACGCCTGACCGAGAACGTTGTTGATCTTGTGTGAACCGGTGTGGTTGAGGTCTTCGCGCTTCAACGCCAACCGAATACCCAGCTGCTCGCTGAGATTCTTGCACTCGGTGAGAATGGAGGGGCGGCCCGCGTAGGTGCGCAGCAGATGGTCGAGATCGGCTCGGAACACAGGGTCGGCCCAGGCATCGACGAAGGCCGCTTCCAGCTCCTGGCACGCGGGTACCAGTGTCTCGGGAACGAAGCGACCACCGAATTCGCCGAAGCGACCGGTGTCCGACGGCGGGGCCATCAATGACATTGCAAACTCCTGTGGTGGGGAAACCGTGGGGGACTGTGCGGGGTACTACAACTCGTCGTCGGCCCAGTCGTAGGGCATCACGTCGGGGCCAAGGTGCTGCGCCGGGGCGGCAGCACGAGCCCGCTCGATGAACGCCTTGACCTTGAGCGCATCTTTCTTACCGGGCGACTTCTCGACGCCCGATGACACGTCTACACCCCACGGGTGCGTGATGCGAACTGCTTCTGCAACATTGTCAGGATCGAGGCCGCCGGCCAGGATGAGCCGCGGGCCTTGTGCGACCTCGTCGACCAACGTCCAGTCGAAGACCTGTCCCGAGCCGGGCTTGGGCCCCTCGACCATGATCAGATCGGTACCGAACTCGTTGGCCCGGCGGGCATCGGGAGACCCTGCCACCACGACCTTGATGACCCAGCGAATGCTGGCGGCAACGTCTGCGACCATGCCGGGTGTCTCGTGGCCGTGCAGTTGGGCAGCCTTCAGGCCCGCCCGATTCACGATGTCGATGACGCGTGACGGGTGCTCGTCGCGGAATACGCCGACGGTCAGGATCTCGGGCGGCAGGCGGCGGGTGATGTCGTACACCTGTTGCGCTGCCACCTGCCTGGGCGACGGCGCAAAGATGAACCCAACAGCGTCGGCGCCCATGGCGACGGCGAACAGGGCGTCGTCCTCGTTGGTGATACCGCAAATCTTCACGAACATGCACTGTCACGGTACCGCTACCGGCCTACCCGAGGCGGTATCCATTTCTTCGGGCGCTCGAGCTAGCCGGCGATGAGACCCTGAATGGCTGCAGCAGGGTCGCCGCTGGTGACCAACGTTTCGCCGACGAGAACCGCGTGATAGCCAGCGGAGTACAGCGCTGCTGCGTCCTGCGGACCCCGAACTCCACTCTCCGCCACTCGCACGACACCCGGCGGCATCACCCCAGCCATTCGCAGTGCGCGCTCGTGGTCCACCTGGAACGTGACCAGGTCGCGCTGGTTGACGCCAACAAGCGTCGCCCCGGCAGCGAGTGCGACTTCGAGCTCGGTCTCGTCGTGGATCTCGACGAGTACATCGAGCCCGATGTCAACGGCCAGCCTGTGGAGCTGGATCAGCTCACGAGCCTCCAGCGCGGCCGCAATCAACAGCACACAGTCGGCGCCCATCAACCGAGCGTCGATCACATCGTGCTCGCACACGGTGAAGTCCTTACGCAATACCGGCAGTGAACACGCGGCTCGTGCAGCCTGCAGATCCGCCACCGACCCGCCGAACGATTCCTCGTCCGTCAGCACCGACAGGCATGAGGCACCACCACGCTCGTAGTCGCGAGCCAACGCAGCGGGGTCGAGCCCCGCATTGAGGTCGCCCTTCGACGGTGATCGACGCTTGACCTCGCTGATGACCGCCAGGTGCGAGACCTCGGCGAGCGCGGCCCGAAAGGCCCTGATCGGCGCCATGGCCGAGGCCTGCTCGACCAATGCTGCGAGCGGCCGGTTGTCCAGCGCGGCGACGCGCCGGTGACGGGCGATGATGGTGTCGAGGTACGTAGCCATCAGCGACCGCGTCGGTGCCTCAGAGACCTTTGCCGGTGACCGGCGCGAGGAAACGCATCTCCGGGCGACCGGCCATGAACGGCGCCAGCGATGGGCCGAAGGCCTTGAACCAATCAGCACTGGAGTGCGCGATCAGGGCTGCCTGCTCGGTGTACAGCTCGTAGACGAACAGCGCGTCGGGGTCTGCCTCCTCCTCGTGGAGGATGTAGACGAGCGTGCCGTCCTCGGACTGCACGTTGTCGACCGCGACCTGAAAGGCCGTGGCGGCCTCGGCGCGCACGCCAGGCTTGAGCGGGAGACGGACCCACACTGCGACTTTGCTCATCGTTGCGCTCCTTCGAAAACGGTGGTGGCACCAGACGATGCCCGGCGGGCACGGTAGCAGCGTGGCAGCATGAGCCGATGGCCGAAGCGGAACGCACCGTCGTCGTGGTGGAAGACGATGCCAATATTGCCGATCTGCTCGACATGTACCTGCGCGAGGCGGGCTACCGAGTGCTGCAGGCGTCAACCGGCGGGCGCGGCCTCGAACTGATAGAACAACACCGCCCAGCGCTGGTGCTGCTCGATATCGGGCTGCCCGACATCGATGGTTTCGAAGTGTGCAGGCGAGTGCGTTCGAAGAGCAACGTGCCGGTGCTGTTCCTCACCGCTCGCGACGGCGAGATCGACCGCATTCTCGGCCTCGAGCTGGGAGCCGATGACTATGTCACGAAGCCGTTCAGCCCTCGCGAAATCGTGGCGCGAGTGAAGGCGATCCTGCGACGCGGTCAACCCGACGCGCGCGACGACCACGACGTCATTCACCTCGGCGACGACTACCAGGTGGACATCACCCGGCGCGAGGCGCGCTGTAAGGGTGAGGCCGTTGCGCTGGCCACCCGCGAGTTCGACCTGATCTCGCATTTGGCTCGCAACCAGGGCATCGCGCTGTCGCGACAGCAGTTGCTCGACAGCGTGTGGGGTGTCGACTGGATCGGCGACGACCGCACCGTCGATGTGCACGTGCGCCAGCTGCGCAAAAAGCTGGGCGACGACCTCCCACTGGCGACGGTGTGGGGCATTGGGTATCGGCTGGGATAACACAATGCTCACACTTCCCAGCAAGGCTTCGCGTCGATGACCCGGCGCCTCGCAACCGTGATCGTCAGTGTCGTGATCGCGACGCTGCTGCTGGCGGGCGCCGGAACGTTGCTGCTGTCGGCCGCACGCGCCCGCACCACCACGGTCCAGGAACTACGCACAGAAGCCGAGCAGATGGCCGACAACATCGGCGCGGTTCTGGACATCGACGAGTCGCTGTCGGCCGTCGAGCAGGCCCGACAGTTGAAGAACCGGCTACGGCTGCTTGCGACCGTGCGCAAGGTGATCGACCTCGACGACGTCGCCGTGCTGATCGTGCAGCGAAATGGTCAGATCCAAGGCGATCTGCCCGGCTCGCTGAGCATGGCCGACATTCAGCTCGATGTCCTCGCGACCGGCCAGTCCATCGCGGACAATCGGGGCAAGCTCGCGTACGCCGCCGCACTCGCCTCCGGCCCAGCCGGCCCAGCCGGCCGACAGTACATCGTGGCGGTGACACGACGCATCGACGCTGGGCTGGGACCGTCGTTCCGGCTCTTCGTCTGGGCCTCTGGCGCCACGATTCTTCTTGCTCTCGGAGCGGCATACCTACTGGGCCGGCGGCTCAGCAAGCCCATTCGGGAGGCGTCGGCGGCGACGCAACAGATCGCCGCCGGCCACCTCGGAACCCGCCTTGCCGAACCTGCAGCGACTCAGCATGACGAGCTGGCGGAGTTGGCCCGCAACGTCAACGGCATGGCTGCGGCCCTCGAACGCTCGCGCGGTCTCGAACAGCAGTTCCTGCTGTCAGTGAGCCACGATCTGCGTACACCGCTGACCTCGATTCGTGGCTATGCGGAGGCGATCGACGATGGCAATGTCGACCCCAAGCGCGCCGCTGCGGTCATTCGAGCCGAGTCCGCACGCCTCGAGCGGCTGGTCGCCGACCTGCTCGACCTTGCCAAGCTGCAGGCGCGAGCGTTCACCTTTGCGATTGGCCCCGTCGACCTGTCGGCCGCAGTGCACACGGCAATCGACGGTGCCGCCGGCTCGCTACCGAGCATCACCTTCCATCCGGTCACGAGCGGCCCGCTCACGGTGCGCGCCGACCCCGACCGGCTCGCGCAAGTCCTGGCCAACCTCGTCGAGAACGCCGGTAGGTACGCCCGCAGCTCGGTGCTCGTGTCGGCGCGTGCGGAGCGCAAGTGGGCGGTGGTAACCGTCGACGACGATGGTCCTGGCATCGCACCGCACGATCTCCCCCACGTGTTCGAACGGCTCTACGTCGCGCGTGATCGGCCGGAACGTCGCGAGAACTCCAGTGGCCTCGGCCTGGCGATCGTGCGCGAGCTGGTCGTCGGTATGGGCGGGGAGGTCTCCGCCGGCACTGCGCCGACTGGTGGCGCCCGTTTGTCGTGCCGTCTGCCGCTGGCCAGCTAGCGCGGGTACGGTTCGGGTATGGCAATCTCACGCAAGTCCGAAGCCCCCGTAGGCGTCACCAACACATCGGGTGAACCAGAAATCGTGCTCGAGGTGGGCGGGTTGGTGCTGTCGATGAAGCCACCGGCAGCACCTGACGAGCGCTCAGAAGCCCAGACGGACGCTGATCTCGGCAAGTAGCGACTCGATCGGCACCCGCACCTGGGTGGTCGTGTCGCGCTCGCGAATTGTGACGGCGCCGTCTTCCAACGAGTCGAAGTCGATGGTGACGCACAACGGCGTACCGATCTCGTCCTGGCGGCGATAACGCTTGCCGATGGCCTGCGTCTCGTCGTAGTCGACCATGTAACGGTCGGCCAGCGTCGCGTAGATCTGGCGAGCCAGCGGAGTGAGCGTGTCCTTCTTGCTGAGGGGCAACACAGCCACCTTGTAGGGAGCCAAGCGAGGGTGCAGCCGCAGCACGGTGCGCGGCTCGTCGTTGATGATGTCCTCGTCGTATGCGGCGAGCAGGAATGCAGCCATCGCCCGGTTCACGCCGGCGGCCGGCTCGATGACGTACGGCACGTATCGCTCGTTGGTGGCCTGGTCGAAGTAGTCCAGCTTCTGACCGCTGTGCGCCGCGTGCTGTTTGAGGTCGTAGTCGGTGCGTTGCGCGACACCCTCCAGCTCACCCCAGCCCCACGGGTACATGAACTCGATGTCGCTGGTGCCGCTGCTGTAGTGGCTGAGCTCGTCGGCGTCGTGGGGGCGCAGCACCAGCATCTGCGCCGGAATACCCAGGTCGATGTACCACTGCAGGCGGGCGTTGCACCAGTACTCGTACCACTGCGCGCTCTCGGCCGGCGGCACGAAGAACTCCAGTTCCATCTGCTCGAACTCGCGAGTGCGGAAGATGAAGTTGCCAGGCGTGATCTCGTTGCGGAAACTCTTGCCAACCTGAGCGATACCGAACGGCGGCTTCTTGCGACTTGTCTGCAACACATTGACGAAGTTGACGAACATGCCCTGCGCGGTCTCTGGCCGCATGTAGACCTCGGCGCCGCTGCCCTCCACGGGGCCGGCGAAGGTCTTGAACATCAGGTTGAAGGCGCGGGCCGCGGTGAACGAGCCGGTGGCCGCGCAGTTGGGGCACACGTTGGGATCGATGAGGTGGTCCTCGCGGAAGCGCTGCTTGCACTTCGTACAGTCGACCAGCGGATCGCTGAAGTTGGCAAGGTGGCCACTGGCCTCGAAGACCTGCGGCGGGGCCAGGATCGCGGCGTCGATCAGCACGACGTCGTCGCGCTGTTGCACCATCGTGCGGATCCACGCCTCGCGCACGTTGCGCAGCATGAGGGAGCCCAGCGGGCCGTAGTCGTAGCTGGAGCGAAAACCGCCGTAGATCTCCGCCGACGGGTACACGAAGCCCCGCCGCTTGCAGAGATTCACGATCTGATCGAGTTCGGTGGCAGCCATAGCGGTGCAAGGCTACGGGCACCCCTTCGGCAGCCGCGAAATCATTTCCGAAAAGTGCAAGTATGCAGGCAGTACGTGGTCTTCACCGCAACGAACGGAGGAGTAGATCATGATCGGTTTCAGCAAGCGGTTGGCATTGTCGGTCGTTGCCATTTCAGGGTTGATGGTCAGTTGCAGTGACAGCCAGTCGGTTGGCTCTGGGGAAACATCCAGCACGGTGGACCCAGCGACGACGATTCCAGCAGCGACCACCACGACCGCTGCCGTGACGACGTCGTCTGCCGAGGTCACCACCACCGCCCCTCCCGCCACCGTTGCTCCGCCCGCGCCAAGCACGACCGCGGTCAGCGCCTGCGACGGTGCCGACGGGATTGCCCCCGGCGCCACGATCGGTTCGGTCCTTCGCGGCGACATCGATGGCGACCTGTTGGACGACACCGTCACCGAGTACAGCCTCGACAACGTGCCCCACGTGCATGCGTTCCTTGCCACCGGCGGCCACAGCGACGCCGAAGTTCCCATCGGCTTTGCCGAGCGTGTCTCGATCAGTTTCGAAGACTTCGACTACGCGCTCGGTGCATCTATCAAGCCGCCGCTCGCGGTGCTCGCAGTTGGCCCCACCAAGGCGGGTACCGCCCAGTTCACCTTCCTCACCCTCACCCCGCAGAGCTGCATCCGCCCGTGGCAGATCGATGGCGCGGGCATGTTCGTCGGTCGAATTTCGACGGATGGGCCGTACGAAGGCATGTCCTGCGAGATCGCTGCCGGCAACCGCTACTACGCGCTGAACTCGGCCGAACAGGCAGTGCCGGGCGGCGACTGGACGATCACGCAAACGGTCATCAATCACAACTTCACAACCGTGCTCCTCGACCCACCGCTGCCCGCGATGACCATGCCCGATGGCCCCGACGTGCAAACGATGTACGGCGACTTCTACGGTTGCGACACCCCGGCGATGTTCCCGTGAGCGGCCGGCACCGCATCTCCGCTGTCGTCCTCACTGCGGCGGTCGCCATGCTCGCAGCATGCAGCGATTCCAAGACGATCGGCAGCTCGACCACCGTGTCACCTGCGACCTCGGACTCTCTCTCCCCGACCGTGCCTGTCACCGACGCGGTGACCACCACTGGCGACGCCTCCACAACGACCGTCGCCATTACGTCGACGACGGTCGCAGCAGCAACCGCCTTGGTGCTGCGCGACTCCGGTATAGGGTCCTTCACCCTCGGCGCTGCAGCGGCGTCGGTCGTTGACGGCATCTCCGTCCAGTTGGGTGATCCCACTCGCGACGATGCTGCTGACTACCCGGTTGCCGACGGCCTCGGCGCGTACACCTCCACCGATGGTGAGATCGGGTTCATTGCACCCATGGGCCGGTCAGTGTGCTGGTCGATCAACCTGTGTGCCTATTTCGGCGGTGCCAGCACCGCATCCATGTCGTTCACAGGCTGGACGTACGTCAACGACCCCACCTCGGCGTTGTCGTCAGTCAGCGGTGGGACCGTCGGCGCTCGCTGGAGCGAGTTGCCGACGATGGATGTGGATGCTGGCGGCTGCTATTCAACGGGCAGCGGCGCCATCGACGGCGTTCGTGTGGCGCTCGAGTCGACCGGCGATCCGTTCGGCGCGTTCGATGATGCGGGCAACTACATCGCCACCCTGCCTGCACGCGGTGATGTCAAAATCATCTCGATGGAGACTGGCAAGACACCGATCTTCCTGTACGGAGACTGCTGATCGCAGCCGTACAGCGCAGGCAGTGAATGTTGCCCAGGCGTTGATATTCGGTACCAGCGTTGCGGCTCGGTGCTAGTGCGTTTCGAACATGGCAACGGTGCGTAGGCGTCGCTCGATGTGATGCTCCAACGCCCGAGTGGCGTGAGTGGCCACCTCGTGGGTGGTGCGTGAAGGCGGAGTGTCGAGCGCATCGTTCAGGCGGCCGCCGAGAATCATCCGCATCAGCTCCAAAGCCGGTTCGCTGAGCGGCGCGCCGGTTCGACAGGTGCGACACAACGCGCCCCCCTGGTCCATGTCGAACGCAATCAGCGGGCCGGGCTCGCCACAGCGCACACATTCGTTCAGCTCAGGGCGCACGCCTTCTGCCGCCAGCAACTTCCAGAAGAACGCGGGAACCACCAACGCACCGCCACGCTCGCCGATGGTGCGCAGCGCACCCACCACCATGCGATACAGCTGGGGGTTCGGCTCTCGGTCCAACGACATCTGGTCGGCAGCCTCCAGCACCGCGATGCCGGAGGTGAGGTGATCGAGGTCGACCACCATCGGCGCCAATGATTCGACCGCCTCGGCCTGGCTGACGATGTCGAGTTCGCGTCCCTGCGCGAGCAACAGACGGACGTGGCTCATCGGCTCGAGCCGACCGCCGAAACGCGACATGGTCTTGCGTACACCCTTCGCCACGGCGCGCACTTTGCCGTGGTGCTCGGTGAGCAGCACGACGATGCGGTCTGCTTCACCCAACTTGTAGGTGCGCAACACGACCGCCGTGTCGCGATAGAGATGGCTGGCCACGCCGCCGCCTAGTCGATGCCGCCGAAGCGGCGATGGCGGTGGGCGAACGAGCCGATGGCTTCGTCGAGGTGGCCGGGCCCGAAGTGCTGCCAGGTGGTGTCGACGAACACCAGTTCGCTGTACGCCAACTCCCACACGAGCGACGGTGGCATGCGGTGCTTGGCGCCAACGACCACGACAAGGTCGGGGTTGACCAGGGCAGGTGCATTGAGAGCAGCGTCGATGGATGCTTCGGTGATGGCCTCGCCGGCAGCTTGCAGGCCGACGATCACACGGGTGAGCCGGGCGCGACCGTCATCGTCGGGTCGGGCGACAGCAACGCAGGTACCGACGATGGACTCGCGGGTGGGGACGGCGGCGGCCGACGCGTCGTCGTGTGGCCCGAACGGTCGAACTGTCAGCCAACTGGCACCCACGTGGTCGGCGACCTTGCCCCACTCGTACAGCCGGTTGGCCCACTGGTCGGCGGGCAGCTCCGCCCATTCCGCGAGCGTGCCCCCGACAACGATGACATGGCGAAGTGACACCCCCTCGGTGGCCGCGGCGTTCATGGCGCCATTGTCCCACGCCGCCGACACGTTTGTGGGCACAGTCACCCGTTTCCTGCTCACCATGACAACTGCCATCACAAGTAGGCTGTTGAGCTGTGGCCACCACCTCCCCCGTCGACAAGCCGTTGGTGCATGTGGCGTGCATCATGGATGGCAACGGGCGCTGGGCGAAACGTAAGCACCTGCCAAGAACCGAAGGTCACACCGAGGGCGAAGAGAACCTTGCCCGACTGGTTCGGGTTGCGGTCACCCGCAACGTCGGCTGGTTGACCGTGTTCGGGTTCTCCACCGAAAACTGGGTGCGGCCACGCACCGAGGTGCGCCACATTCTCGGACTGCACAAGAAGCTGTTCGGCCGCGTTGCCGAACTCAACGAACTGAACGTGCGCATCCAGTGGATGGGCCGACCCTTCGACAGCCCAGAGGCGCGCACGCCAAAATTCGTGCAGCGCGCCATTCGTAAGGCCATCACCGACACGGCGCAGAACACCGGCATGGTGCTGACGGTCGCGTTCGACTACGGCAGCCACTCCGAGTTGGTGCACGCAGCCGTCGCTGCCGCAGCGGAGGGTCCGGTCGACCAAGCCGCGATCGAGCGCAACCTGTACCTGCCCGAGTTACCACCTGTCGACGTGATGGTGCGCACCTCGGGCGAGCTGCGTATTTCAAATTTCATGCTGTGGCAGAGCGTTGGCGCCGAGGTCTACTTCACCGACCGCCCCTGGCCCGATTTCGACGGACATGAGTTGGATGCGGCGCTCGCGCTCGTCGGTTGATCGCCCGTGACCGACCTGCCCGCAGGCGACTTTTCATCGTGGCTGACTGAGGTCCGCCAGGCCATCGAAGGGGATGGCACTACCGATGTGCCGTGCGGAACGTGTGTCGCGTGCTGTTCATCGTCGCAGTTCGTCCACATCGGGCCCGACGAGCATGACGCACTCGCACACATTCCCAAGGCATTGCTCTTCCCCGCCCCGCGCATGCCACGCGGCCATGTGCTGATGGGTTACGACGAACACGGTCGCTGCCCGATGTTGTGGGCGGAAGGCTGCTCGATCTACGAGCACCGACCGCGCACGTGTCGAACCTACGACTGCAGGGTGTTCCCCGCAGCCGGCATCCCCCCGGACGAACCCGACAAGGTGCTGATCGCCGAGCAGGCCGCAAGGTGGCAATTCACTGTCGACGGCCCGACGGCGATCGCGGCGGCGGCCGCAGTACGCACGACTTCAGTGTTCCTTCGCGTCCACCGCGCTGAGCTCGGCGATGTCGCAGCACACACGACCACACAACTCGCCGTGGCCGCCGTCCGAGCCCACGATCTGTTCATCGACAATGAGCCTTCTGTGCCCGAAGTACGCGCCCGATTGACC
>Ga0335397_10002288_pt1 | contig 26079 bp, 16 predicted proteins | sample MAT04_FD_205740 | JGI IMG/M metagenome (GOLD analysis project Ga0335397, IMG submission 205740) | Freshwater microbial communities from Lake Fryxell liftoff mats and glacier meltwater in Antarctica - MAT-04 (spades assembly) (version 2) ... | reverse complement strand
GGCGACAACATCGCGATGGAAGTGCACCTGATCGTGCCGATCGCGATGGAAGAGAAGCTGCGCTTCGCCATCCGCGAAGGCGGCCGCACCGTCGGCGCCGGCGTCGTCGCTTCGATCATCGAGTAAGATCGATCGCCACCGCAATGCGAGGGCCGCGAGCGCAAATTGTCGCGCTCGCGGCCCTTCTGCTTTTCGGGGCAGGGTTCGCGCCGCCGGTCGCGGCGGCCTGTCTCGATCGGCCGCCGTGCAAGGGCTGCGGCTGCAAGGGCGGTCCGGGCTATCGCGGGCCGGAGGGGACCTGCGTCGGCTTCAGGGAACTGGATCGGGTCTGTGGAAAACCGCCGACGCGCTGCGTCTTCGAGAACGCGCCGGGCACGGGCGCCAACAAGGACTGCGCTTTGGTTCCGCGTGCGAGCCAAAAAGTGACCCAGCCGCTCCCATAGACCAAAGCCTTAGCGCGTATCCCACTTGCCAGCAGGGCACTGCTTATGCTTCAAACGCGCCAACCGACGGCGACGTCGGCGTAGGAGTGTAGCTCAATTGGTAGAGCACCGGTCTCCAAAACCGGGGGTCGCAGGTTCGAGCCCTGCCACTCCTGCCAGCCGACCCTCCATAGATCCCGCCAGCCGATTGTAATATCTCGGATTTCCGTCCGCGGCCCGGCGACGCGGAAGGTTTGTTCCGGGACGCCCCGAAGCCCGGCCAGCTTGACGTTTCAGTGGACTCGCCATAAAAGGCGTCACTCGCTGCCGGCCCGCTTCGACGGATTTCCGGCGCGGCTTTGATTTCCCGAAAACAGGGCCCGGTTGGCGGCTCATCCTTGGCGAAGGGGTTCCTTGGCACAGGTTGGGCGCAACAGGGCTGTTCGGATTTCTGAAACAACCACATTCGACTGATCTGGATCACACGATGGCTTTCAGCCCGTTCAAATTCCTGCAGGAAGTGCGGAGCGAAACCGCCAAGGTGACCTGGCCTTCGCGCCGCGAGGTCACCATCACCACGATCATGGTGTTCGTGATGGTGGCGCTCGCCTCGATCTTCTTCTTCGTCGCCGACCAGGTGATCAGGGTTCTGATCACCTTCGTGCTCGGCGTTTAATGGCAGGCCCCTCAACATGAGCATGCGCTGGTACATCGTCCACGCCTATTCGAACTTTGAAAAGAAGGTCTCCGAATCGATTCGCGAGCAGGCCAAGCAGCGCGGTCTGGAGGACCTGTTCGAGCAGGTGCTGGTGCCGACCGAGAAGGTCACCGAGGTCCGCCGCGGTCGCAAGGTCGACGCCGAGCGCAAATTCTTCCCGGGCTACGTCCTGGTGAAGATGAACCTCACCGACGAAGCGTTTCATCTGATCAAGAACACCCCGAAGGTCACCGGATTCCTCGGCGCCGAGAACAAGCCGATGCCGATCTCGGAATCCGAGGCGATGCGCATCCTGCATCAGGTGCAGGAAGGCGTTGAACGTCCGAAGCCCTCGGTGTCGTTCGAAATCGGCGAGAACGTCCGCGTCGCCGACGGCCCGTTCGCGTCGTTCTCCGGCGTGGTCGAGGAAATCGACGAGGCCCGTTCGCGCGTCAAGGTCGCGGTGTCGATCTTCGGCCGCGCAACGCCGGTGGAACTGGAATTCGGTCAGGTCGAAAAGGTCTGATCGGTTACCGTCATTGCCGGGCTTGACCCGGTAGTGGCTGTCACTGCCGGGCATAGCCGTTCGAAGAACGGCGTTCTAAAGAACGCCTATGCCCCCCGGCAATCCACCCTCTTCGCAAACAGTTTTGCGAAGACGGATGGATGCCCGGATCAAGTCCGGGCATGACGGAAGAGGGTGGGGCGAAGGCCTTGCTCAGAAGCGACGTGGGAGGCGTGCCGGTGATCGCCAGTCATCGGAATGCGCCCCACCACGAAACCTGAAACCGCCGGTATGCGCCGGCAACAGGAGTTGTAGATGGCAAAGAAAGTGACCGGATACCTGAAGTTGCAGGTGCCGGCCGGTGCGGCGAATCCTTCGCCCCCGATCGGTCCCGCGCTTGGTCAGCGCGGCCTCAACATCATGGAGTTCTGCAAGGCGTTCAACGCGCAGACTCAGAAGGAAGAGAAGAACACCCCGATTCCGGTGGTGATCACGATCTACGCCGATCGTTCGTTCACCTTCGAGTTGAAGACCCCTCCGATGTCCTTCTTCCTGAAGCAGGCGGCCAAGATCCAGTCCGGATCGAAGCTGCCGGGCCGCGATTCGGCCGGCAAGGTGACTTCGGCGCAGGTGCGCGAGATCGCCGAGAAGAAGATGAAGGATCTGAACTGCGACTCCATCGATTCGGCCATGCGTATGGTCGAGGGCTCCGCCCGTTCGATGGGCCTTCAGGTTGAGGGGTAACGGACATGGCAATCGGTAAGCGTTTGAAGAAGGCCCGCGAGGGTGTCGATCGCACCAAGCTGTATCCGCTCGACGAAGCGGTGAAGATGGTGAAGGAGCGCGCGACCTCGAAGTTCGACGAAACGATCGAAGTCGCGCTCAATCTCGGCGTTGATCCGCGTCACGCCGACCAGATGGTCCGCGGCGTGGTGATGCTGCCGAACGGCACCGGCCGTACCTTGCGGGTCGGCGTGTTCGCGCGCGGCGCCAAGGCCGACGAAGCCAAGGCGGCAGGCGCTGACGTCGTCGGCGCCGAGGACCTCGTCGAGCAGGTCCAGGGCGGCAACATCAACTTCGACCGCTGCATCGCCACCCCCGACATGATGCCGCTGGTCGGCCGTCTCGGTAAGGTGCTCGGTCCGCGCGGCATGATGCCGAACCCGAAGATCGGTACGGTGACGATGGACGTCGCCGGCGCGGTCAAGGGCGCCAAGGGCGGCTCGGTCGAGTTCCGCGTCGAGAAGGCCGGCATCGTGCAGGCCGGCGTCGGCAAGGCCTCGTTCACCGAGGAGAAGCTGGTCGAGAACATCAAGGCGCTCGCGGACGCGGTCACCAAGGCCAAGCCGACCGGCGCCAAGGGCACCTACATCCAGCGCGTCGCGGTGTCGTCGAGCATGGGCCCGGGCGTCAAGGTCGAGCCGGGCTCGATCCACTAAGCTCGTTGTCGCCTTGCGGAGACGTTGAGGCAAACCAGGGGCGGATGGGGCAAACCCGTCCGCCCCTTTGTTTTTGCTTCCAAAATCAAGAAACCAAAGGAAGGACCGCGGCATGGCGGACAAGGTTCTGGTGTTTTCGCGATTCGCGAAGTCGATGCTGGCGCGGTTCGCCGACAAGTTCGAACTGCTCGAGACCGGCGGCAAGCCCGCGAACGAAGTCTTCTGTGCCGCCGAGCTCGCCGACGTCCGCGCGTTGCTCACCATGGGCGCTCAGCCGCTCGGCCGTGAAACGCTCGACGCGCTGCCGTCGCTCGGCGCCATCGTCTGCTACGGCACCGGCTATGACGGCGTCGATCTCGACGCCGCGGCCGAACGGAAGATCGCAATCGGCAACAGCCCGGCGGCGAACGCCTCCGCGGTCGCAGATCTGGCGATGACGCTGCTGCTCGGGCTGATGCGGCGGCTGTTGCCCGCCGACGCTTATCTGCGCAGCGGCGGATGGTCGGGCGCGCGGCCGTCGCCGCTGCTGCGGCCGCCGCGCGGACTGACCAATGCCCGGGTCGGCGTCTACGGCATGGGCGAGATCGGCCGCAAGATCGCGGCGCGCGTCGCCGCGTTCGAGACCGACGTCGCGTATCACAGCCGCAGCCGCCACGACGTGCCGTATCGCTATGTCGGCAGCTTGGGCGAACTGGTCGAGTGGTGTGACGTGCTGCTGATCGCGGTCCGCGCCGGTCCGGACACTGAGCGCATCATCGACGCGGCGATGCTGAAGCGGCTCGGCGCGGACGGCGTGCTGGTCAACATCTCGCGCGGCTCGGTGATCGATCAGCCGGCGCTGATCGCGGCGCTGGCCGACAAGACCATCGCAGGCGCAGGGCTCGACGTGTTCGAGCGGGAGCCCTATGCGCCGGATGCGCTCAGCGAATTCCCCAACGTGGTGCTGACGCCGCATATCGGCGGCCACACTTTGGAAGCCCATGTGGCGATGCAGGATTGCGTGATCGCCAATCTGGCGGCGTTTTTTGCAGGCAAGCCGTTGCCATACCTGGTCAAGGGTTGAGGCGACTGGCTGCAGCCGAAACGCAACGCCCGGGACGGGGCAGAACGGGATTTCTTCCAGGGCGTCGCTATTCGCGCTGCTGGCGGGGTGAGCTTGCTGCGGCTGGCTCGGCATAACTCGCGCTTTGCTCGGGCCTTGCATCCGCCTTGCATAAAAGATGCCGTTTGGCCGAAAACGGCCTTGGCAAGTGCGGTAAGACTCGTTAAAGAGTTCCTTCCGGGCGTGCTGGCCGTAGCTAGCGCGCCTCTGCGCGCATTCCGATCACCGGTATCGATAGGAGACCAATCCTTCAAGTCGTCCATCTCAGGATCGCTCGAAGGAAAGGAAGACCGTCGTTTCGGGGAATGTGGGCGGGAGTCGCAGGATGGTTTGTTCCGGTTCGCCGGGCTTCTTTCCGACCGACTTCGGTCCTGTCCAAGACTGCAGGCGCTGACGTTGAAACATCGCGTTTCTTCAGAGGCTTAATCGCATGGCCTGCATAGACGGGTGAAGACCGGATTTTGTGTCCTGCCGCTTGCGGTGGGCACGGATAGGGTTCGAACCTCGACACCCCGCGAGGGCAATGGCTTCGGCCGGCGTCCGCTCGGGAGGGCAGGCTGTTCAAGATCGTCTTGCCCTTGGTGTCTGAAGACTGTGTGTCTTGAGGTCAGGTAGGGGTAGGACGGTGGGTGCAACCCGGCGGTCCTGTTCGCAGAGACCGCCAACCGGAGAGAGCTTGCTGTGGAAAGAGCGGCAAAAAAAGAGGCGGTCGAATCGCTGAATGGTCTGTTCCAGACCACCAGCGTCGCGGTCGTCGCTCATTATTCCGGCCTCACCGTGGCCCAGATGCAGAAGCTGCGTTCGCAGATGAAGCAGGCGGGCGCCTCGGTGAAGGTCTCGAAAAACCGTCTCGCCAAAATTGCTCTTGAAGGCACCGACGTCGTTGCAATCGGCTCCCTGTTGAAGGGGCCGACCGTGATCGCGACTTCGAGCGATCCTGTGGCGGCGCCGAAAGTTGCCGTCGAATTCGCCAAGGCGAACGAGAAGTTCGTCATCCTCGGCGGTTCGATGGGCAAAACTGTCCTGAACGTCGACGGTGTGAAGGCTCTGGCCTCGCTGCCGTCGCTCGATGAACTGCGTGGCAAGCTGGTCGGCCTTCTGGTCGCGCCGGCCACCAAGATTGCGCAGCTCACCACAGCTCCCGCGGCCAAGGTCGCGCGCGTGGTTCAGGCCTATGCCTCCAAAAGCGAAGCGGCCTGACGCTTCAATCTCATTCAACCCTGGTTCGAACTGATACCCGTAAGGAACTGATTCAATGGCTGATCTGCAGAAGATTGTTGACGACCTCTCGAGCCTCACCGTGCTCGAAGCCGCCGAGCTCGCCAAGCTCCTCGAAGAAAAGTGGGGCGTGTCCGCCGCCGCCGCCGTGGCTGTTGCCGCTGCTCCGGGCGCCGCTGCCGCCGCCGTCGAGGAGAAGACCGAGTTCACCGTCGTGCTTGCCTCCGCCGGCGACAAGAAGATCGAAGTGATCAAGGAAGTGCGCGCGATCACCGGTCTGGGCCTCAAGGAAGCCAAGGACCTGGTCGAAGGCGCCCCGAAGCCGATCAAGGAAGGCGTCAACAAGGACGAGGCCGACAAGCTCAAGGCCCAGCTCGAGAAGGCTGGCGCCAAGGTCGAGCTCAAGTAAGCCGTCAGGCTTTCCCGAGCCCGGGTTCGCCCGGGTTCGGTGCGATGCGGTTGGGGCCGGTTCGCCGGCCCCGGTCGCGGCGGTGGGGGCGATGGGATCCATCGGCCTTGGACGACCGTCACAGGATTGTGTGGGGAGGAGAGGGATAACCCCTCGAATCACCACATTGACGTCCCATATTGGTGCGGTAGCACGAAAGCGCAGGCGCGATGGACATGGTAACATTCCGCGCAGCCTTCAGGAGAATAAGCAATTTCGGGCTTTTTCGGTCTGTGACGAGATGGTTTTGACGGGCGGGTGCGTCTAGCGCCCCGCACGTCGTTTTGCGTTCGGAATTGGTGTTGTGCGGATTTAGGATTTAGTTCCTGACATTCGGCTTCTGAATTTCGGATGTGCGGTAATTCAACCCGGGGGCGATGCGGATCGCGCTTCGGAAGGTTCGCCCCGCCGGGCGACGACATGAGAGGCCACGATGGCGCAGCAGACGTTCACCGGTCGCAAACGCGTTCGCAAGTTCTTCGGTCACATTCGGGAAGTCGCCGAGATGCCGAACCTCATTGAGGTTCAAAAGGCGTCTTACGACCAGTTCCTGATGGTCGCCGAACCTCCCGGAGGCCGGGATGACGAGGGCTTGCAAGCGGTCTTCCGGTCGGTGTTTCCGATCTCGGACTTCTCCAACGCCTCGATGCTGGAATTCGTTCGTTACGAATTCGAGCCGCCGAAATACGACGTCGACGAGTGCCGCCAGCGCGGCATGACCTATGCTGCGCCGCTGAAGGTGACGCTGCGCCTCATCGTGTTCGATATCGACGAGGAAACCGGCGCCCGTTCGGTCAAGGACATCAAGGAGCAGGACGTCTACATGGGCGATATTCCGCTCATGACGATGAACGGCACCTTCGTGGTCAACGGCACCGAGCGCGTCATCGTCTCGCAGATGCACCGCTCCCCGGGCGTGTTCTTCGATCACGACAAGGGCAAGACCCATTCGTCGGGCAAGCTGTTGTTCGCCGCCCGCGTCATCCCGTATCGCGGCTCCTGGCTCGATATCGAGTTCGACGCCAAGGACATCGTGTTCGCGCGTATCGACCGTCGCCGCAAGATTCCGGTGACGTCGCTGATGTTCGCGCTCGGGCTCGACGGCGAAGAGATCCTGTCGACCTTCTACAAGAAGATTCTCTACAAGCGGATCAAGGAAGGCTGGCGCGTGCCGTTCGACGCCAACCGCTTCCGTGGCTACTCGACCGTCAACGACCTGATCGACGCCGACACCGGCAAGGTCGTGCTCGAGGCCGGCAAGAAGCTGACCGTGCGCGCGGCGCGCCAGTTGCAGGAAAAGGGCCTCAAGGCGCTGCGGCTGTCCGACGAGGAACTGGTCGGCAACTATCTCGCCGAAGATCTGGTCAACCCGAAGACCGGCGAGATCTATGCGGAAGCCGGTGAGGAAATCACCGAGAAGTCGCTGAAGGCGCTGAACGAAGAGGGCTACAAGGAGCTGCCGCTCCTCGACATCGACCACGTCAATATCGGTCCCTACATCCGCAACACGCTCTCCGCCGACAAGAACATGACGCGCGAGGATGCGCTGTTCGACATCTACCGGGTGATGCGCCCGGGCGAGCCGCCGACGCTCGACTCCGCGCAGAACATGTTCCAGTCGCTGTTCTTCGACTCCGAGCGCTACGACCTGTCCGCGGTCGGCCGCGTCAAGATGAACATGCGCCTCGACCTCGATGCGCCCGATACCCATCGCACCCTGCGCAAGGAAGACATCCTCGCCGTGATCAAGACCCTGGTCGGCCTGCGGGACGGCAAGGGCGAAATCGACGACATCGACCATCTCGGCAACCGCCGCGTGCGCTCGGTCGGCGAGCTGATGGAGAACCAGTACCGCATCGGTCTGCTGCGCATGGAGCGCGCGATCAAGGAGCGGATGTCGTCGGTCGATATCGACACGGTGATGCCGCAGGACCTGATCAACGCCAAGCCGGCCGCCGCCGCGGTGCGCGAGTTCTTCGGCTCGTCGCAGCTGTCGCAATTCATGGACCAGACCAACCCGCTGTCGGAGATCACCCACAAGCGCCGTCTTTCGGCGCTTGGCCCGGGCGGTCTGACCCGCGAGCGCGCCGGCTTCGAAGTCCGCGACGTGCATCCGACGCATTACGGCCGGATCTGCCCGATCGAGACGCCGGAAGGCCCGAATATCGGTCTGATCAACTCGCTGGCGACCTTCGCTCGCGTCAACAAGTATGGCTTCGTCGAGACGCCCTATCGGAAGGTCAAGGAAGGCCACGTCACCGACGAGGTGGTCTACCTCTCGGCGATGGAAGAGGGTCGCTACGCGGTGGCCCAGGCCAACATCTCGCTCGACGCCAAGGGCCGCTTCACCGATGATCTCATCGTCTGCCGCGCTGGCGGCACGCGTGACGTCGTGCTGATCCCGGCCGACCAGGTCGACTACATGGACGTGTCGCCGAAGCAGCTCGTTTCGGTGGCCGCGGCGCTGATCCCGTTCCTCGAGAACGACGACGCCAACCGCGCGCTGATGGGCTCGAACATGCAGCGCCAGGCGGTGCCGCTGGTTCGCGCCGAGGCGCCGTTCGTCGGCACCGGCATGGAAGGCGTGGTCGCGCGTGACTCCGGCGCGGCGATCGCCGCGCGCCGCACCGGCGTGATCGACCAGATCGACGCCACGCGTATCGTCATCCGCGCTACCGAAGACCTCGATCCGACCAAGTCGGGCGTCGATATCTACCGGCTGATGAAGTACCAGCGCTCCAACCAGTCGACCTGCATCAACCAGCGCCCGCTGGTGAAGGTGGGCGACAGCGTCGCCAAGGGTGACATCATCGCGGACGGTCCGTCGACCGACCTCGGCGAACTCGCGCTCGGCCGCAACGTGCTGGTCGCGTTCATGCCGTGGAACGGCTACAACTTCGAAGACTCGATCCTGCTCTCCGAGCGGATCGTGAAGGAAGACGTCTTCACCTCGATCCATATCGAGGAATTCGAAGTGATGGCCCGCGACACCAAGCTGGGCCCTGAGGAAATCACCCGCGACATTCCGAACGTCTCGGAAGAAGCGCTGAAGAACCTCGACGAAGCCGGCATCGTCTATATCGGCGCCGAAGTCCGCGCCGGCGACATCCTGGTGGGCAAGATCACGCCGAAGGGCGAAAGCCCGATGACGCCGGAAGAAAAGCTTCTGCGCGCCATCTTCGGCGAAAAGGCCTCGGACGTTCGCGACACCTCGCTGCGGGTGCCGCCCGGCGTGCAGGGCACCATCGTCGAAGTCCGCGTCTTCAACCGCCACGGCGTCGACAAGGACGAGCGTGCGCTGGCGATCGAGCGGGAAGAAATCGAACGCCTCGCCAAGGACCGCGACGACGAGCAGGCGATTCTGGACCGTAACGTTTACGGCCGTCTCGCCGACCTGCTCGACAACCGTCAGGGCGTCTCCGGCCCGAAGGGTTTCAAGAAGGACACCAAGATCACCCGCGCGGTGCTCGAGGAATATCCAAAGTCGCAGTGGTGGCTGTTCGCCGCGCCGAACGACAAGCTGATGGCCGAGATCGAGGCCATGCGGAAGCAGTACGACGAGTCGAAGAAGGGCCTTGAACAGCGCTTCCTCGACAAGGTCGAGAAGCTGCAGCGCGGCGACGAACTGCCGCCCGGCGTGATGAAGATGGTCAAGGTCTTCGTCGCGGTGAAGCGCAAGATCCAGCCGGGCGACAAGATGGCCGGCCGCCACGGCAACAAGGGCGTGGTGTCGAAGATCGTGCCGATCGAGGACATGCCGTTCCTCGAAGACGGCACCCATGCCGACATCGTGCTGAATCCGCTCGGCGTGCCGAGCCGCATGAACGTCGGTCAGATCCTCGAGACCCATCTCGGCTGGGCCTGCGCCGGCATGGGCAAGAAGATCGGCCAGACCATCGACGCCTATTATCAGAGGCAGGATCTCAAGCCGCTGCGCGAGACCCTGAAGAAGATCTACGGCGACGACGAGACCATCAAGTCGCTCAACGACGGCGAACTGATCGAGCTCGGCCGTAACCTCAGCCATGGTGTCCCGATCGCCACGCCGGTGTTCGACGGCGCCAAGGAAGCGGACATCGAGGAGATGCTGAAGCTCGCGGGCTTCGACGCCTCCGGCCAGTCGACCGTCTATGACGGCCGCACCGGCGACGAGTTCGATCGCAAGGTCACGGTCGGCTACATCTACATGCTGAAGCTGCATCACCTCGTGGACGACAAGATCCACGCCCGGTCGATCGGTCCGTACTCGCTCGTCACCCAGCAACCGCTGGGCGGCAAGGCGCAGTTCGGCGGCCAGCGCTTCGGCGAAATGGAAGTGTGGGCGCTCGAAGCCTACGGCGCCGCCTACACGCTGCAGGAAATGCTGACGGTGAAGTCCGACGACGTCGCCGGCCGCACCAAGGTGTACGAGGCGATCGTGCGCGGCGACGACACGTTCGAGGCCGGTATTCCGGAATCGTTCAACGTGCTCGTGAAGGAAATGCGCTCGCTCGGCCTCAACGTCGACCTGCACAACTCCAAGCTGGGCGTGCCGCCCCCGGCCGAGGCGGCCGAGTAACACCAAGCGTCATGCCCGGCGGGACGCGCGAATGATCTTCGCGCGACCCGGCCGGGCCCCCGCCGCGCAGGCGCGATGCGCGCGGACGGGAGCGACCCTGAGAAATTCGAATTTGCTGCCGGTGACGATCGGTACGCGAGGAGAAGACGATGAACCAAGAAATCATGAATCTGTTCAATCCGACGACGCCGGCTCAGGTCTTCGACCAGATCCGGATCTCGATCGCGTCGCCGGAGAAGATTCTGTCGTGGTCCTACGGCGAGATCAAGAAGCCGGAAACCATCAACTACCGCACCTTCAAGCCCGAGCGTGACGGCCTGTTCTGCGCCCGCATCTTCGGGCCGATCAAGGACTACGAGTGCTTGTGCGGCAAGTACAAGCGGATGAAGTACAAGGGCATCATCTGCGAGAAGTGCTCGGTCGAAGTGACGCTCTCCCGCGTCCGTCGCGAGCGCATGGGCCACATCGAGCTGGCCGCGCCGGTCGCCCACATCTGGTTCCTGAAGTCCTTGCCGTCGCGTATCGGGCAGCTGCTCGACATGACGTTGAAGGACCTCGAGCGGATTCTGTATTTCGAATACTACGTCGTGCTCGAGCCGGGCCTGACCGACCTCAAGGAGCGTCAGCTCCTGTCCGAGGAAGAGTATCTGCGCGCCCAGGACCAATACGGCCAGGACAGCTTCACCGCCATGATCGGCGCCGAAGCGATCCGCGAGTTGCTGAAGGGCCTCGAGCTCGAAAAGATCGATGCGCAGCTGCGCGTCGAGATGGCCGAGACCGACAGCGACATCAAGCACAAGAAGCTCGCCAAGCGGCTGAAGATCGTCGAGGCGTTCCGCTACTCCGGCAACAAGCCGGAGTGGATGATCCTGACCGTGGTGCCGGTGATTCCGCCGGACCTGCGGCCGCTGGTGCCGCTCGACGGCGGCCGGTTCGCGACCTCCGATCTCAACGACCTGTACCGCCGCGTCATCAACCGTAACAACCGCTTGAAGCGGCTGATGGAGCTGCGCGCGCCGGACATCATCATCCGCAACGAAAAGCGCATGCTGCAGGAGGCCGTCGACGCGCTGTTCGACAACGGCCGCCGCGGCCGCGTCATCACCGGCGCCAACAAGCGTCCGCTGAAGTCGCTGGCCGACATGCTGAAGGGCAAGCAGGGCCGGTTCCGTCAGAACCTGCTCGGCAAGCGCGTCGACTATTCCGGCCGTTCGGTGATCGTGGTCGGTCCGGAGCTCAAGCTGCACCAGTGCGGCCTGCCGAAGAAGATGGCGCTCGAACTGTTCAAGCCGTTCATCTATTCGCGGCTCGACGCCAAGGGTCTGTCGACCACCGTGAAGCAGGCGAAGAAGCTGGTCGAGAAGGAGCGTCCCGAGGTCTGGGACATCCTCGACGAGGTGATCCGCGAGCATCCGGTGCTGCTCAACCGCGCGCCGACGCTGCATCGCCTGGGCATCCAGGCGTTCGAGCCGGTGCTGATCGAGGGCAAGGCGATCCAGCTTCACCCGCTGGTCTGCGCCGCGTTCAACGCCGACTTCGACGGCGACCAGATGGCCGTGCACGTCCCGCTGTCGCTCGAAGCGCAGCTGGAAGCGCGCGTTCTGATGATGTCGACCAACAACATCCTGCATCCCGCGAACGGCCAGCCGATCATCGTGCCGTCGCAGGACATCGTTCTCGGCCTGTACTATCTGTCGATCCTGCGGGAAGGGCTGCCGGGCGAGGGCAAGGTGTTCGGCGATCTCGCGGAGCTCGAGCACGCGCTGCACGCCAAGGTCATCCACCTCCACACCAAGATCAAGTATCGCTGGGATTCCCTCGACGACGAGGGCAAGCCGTACAAGCGTCTGATCGAGACCACCGCGGGCCGCATCCTGCTCGGTCAGGTTCTGCCGAAGTCGGTGAAGCTGCCTTACGAGACCATCAACAAGCTGATGACGAAGCGCGAGATCTCGAGCGTCATCGATCAGGTCTATCGTCACTGCGGTCAGAAGGAGACGGTGATCTTCTGCGACCGCATCATGGCGCTCGGCTTCTTCAACGCGTTCAAGGCGGGCATTTCGTTCGGCAAGGACGACATGGTCGTGCCGGCCTCGAAGTGGAAGATCGTCGACACCACCCGTACGCTCGCGAAGGATTTCGAGCAGCAGTACAACGACGGTCTGATCACCCACGGCGAGAAGTACAACAAGGTGGTCGACGCCTGGTCGAAGGCCACCGAGGAAATCGCCAAGGAGATGATGAAGGAAATCTCCGCGGTCCGGAAGAATGCTTCGGGCGCGGAGAGCCAGGTCAACTCGATCTACATGATGGCCCACTCCGGTGCGCGTGGTTCGCCGGCGCAGATGCGTCAGCTCGCCGGTATGCGCGGCCTGATGGCCAAGCCGTCGGGTGAGATCATCGAGACGCCGATCATCTCGAACTTCAAGGAAGGCCTCTCGGTTCTCGAATACTTCAACTCGACCCACGGCGCCCGTAAGGGTCTCGCCGACACCGCGTTGAAGACCGCGAACTCGGGTTACCTGACCCGCCGTCTGGTCGACGTGGCGCAGGACTGCATCATCACCCAGGATGATTGCGGCACCTCGCTCGGCATCAAGATGCGGGCGATCATCGACGCCGGCACCGTGGTGGCGTCGCTCGGCTCCCGCATCCTCGGCCGCACCGCGGGCGAAGACGTGCGCGATCCGCAGACCAACGAGGTGATCGTCAAGAAGGGCGAGCTGATGGAGGAGCGCGATATCGAAGCGATCCACCAGGCCGGCGTCCAGGAAGTGAAGATCCGCTCGGCGCTGACCTGCGAGCTGGTCAACGGCATCTGCGGAAAGTGCTACGGGCGCGATCTCGCCCGCGGCACCCCGGTCAACCACGGCGAGGCGGTCGGCGTCATCGCGGCGCAGTCGATCGGCGAGCCGGGCACGCAGCTCACGATGCGTACCTTCCACATCGGCGGTGCGGCGCAGATCAACGAGCAATCGGTGATCGAGTCGAACTTCGAGGGTAAGGTCGTCATCAAGAACAAGGCGATCGCCCGGAACGGCGAGAACCACAACGTGGCGATGGTCCGCAACATGGTCGTTGCGATCGTCGACCCGGATGGCACCGAGCGTGCGACCCATCGCATCCAGTACGGCGCGCGGATGCACGTCGACGAGGGCGATACGATCAAGCGCGGCCATCGCATCGCCGAGTGGGACCCGTACAGCCGACCGGTTCTGACCGAGGTCGAAGGTACGATCGATTTCGAGGATCTGATCGAAGATCAGTCGATCTCGGAAACGCTCGACGAATCGACCGGTATCGCCAAGCGTATCGTGATCGACTGGCGCTCGACCCGCGGCGGCGCGGATCTGCGTCCGGCGATCGTGATCAAGGGCAAGGACGGCAAGGTGCTGAAGCTGGCGCGCGGCGGCGACGCCCGCTACATGCTGTCGGTCGACGCCATCCTGTCGGTCGACGTCGGCGCCAAGGTGAAGCCGGGCGACATTCTCGCGCGTATCTCGACCGAGAGCGCGAAGACCCGCGACATCACCGGCGGTCTGCCGCGCGTTGCGGAACTGTTCGAGGCCCGCAAGCCGAAGGACGCCGCGATCATCGCCGAAATCGCCGGCACCATCCGGTTCGGACGCGACTACAAGAACAAGCGTCGGATCTCGATCGAGCCGATGGACAAGGAAGAAGAGGCGCGCGAGTACCTGATCCCGAAGGGCAAGCACATCCACCTTCAGGACGGCGACATCGTCGAAAAGGGCGACTTCATCGTCGAAGGCAACCCGGCGCCGCACGACATCCTGGCGATCAAGGGCATCGAGGAACTCGCTGCCTATCTGGTCAACGAAATCCAGGAGGTCTATCGGCTCCAGGGCGTGTTGATCAACGACAAGCACATCGAGGTGATCGTTCGCCAGATGCTGCAGAAGGTCGAGATCACCGACCAGGGCGAGACCGACATGATCTCGGGCGAACAGATCGACAAGATCGAGTTCGACCAGCTCAACGTCAAAGCGAGGGACGAGGGCAAGAAGATCGCCACGGGAACGCCGGTTCTGCTCGGCATCACCAAAGCGAGCTTGCAGACCCGCTCGTTCTTCTCGGCGGCGTCGTTCCAGGAGACCACCCGCGTGCTCACCGAAGCCGCCGTCAACGGCAAGGTGGACCCGCTGGAAGGCCTCAAGGAAAACGTCATCGTCGGCCGGCTGATTCCTGCTGGCACCGGCGCCTCGATGGCCAAGATCCGCGAAGTCGCGATGAAGCGGGATCGCATGATCCTCGACGAGCGCGAGAAGCAGGCGACCATCGTACCGCCGGCCGCTCCGGAAGCCGAGCCGCTGGCGCTGCCACCGGCCGAGTAACACCGCTTCTGCGATGCAAACCTGAAAAGGCCGGCGAAAGCCGGCCTTTTTCATGCCAAATCGGCTTTTCGGCGCGCTTTGGCGCTCCGTTCATCTTCCCTTCAGGTGAAAAGCGCCTTGCTGTTCATGATTGATGCGATCCTTCGATCAGGAACCTCGATTCGACGTCAGAATCAGTTAAGCCATTGAACGAAAGCTGATTTTCGCAGAGAATCGATTGCCCGGGCGCCGGCGAAGCGGATCGGAACTTGGCAGCGCGGCCGAGCGGCTTGCGCCGAGCGTTGAAAGATTCAGATGTTTGACCTTGCAATCGTAGGTGGTGGCCCCGGCGGTCTGATGAGCGCCTGGTACCTGAAGAAGAAGCTCGGCCCGCTGTGCCGTGTCACGATCTTCGAGGCGTCCGACCGGCTCGGCGGCAAGATCGTCTCCCGAACCTTCGATACTGCGCCCGCGCTCTACGAAGCCGGCGTCGCCGAACTGTACGATTACTCGATGACCGGGCCGGACCCGTTACGCGAACTGGTTCAGCATTTCGGGCTGCAGACCATCCCGATGGACGCCGAGCAGGTTCAGCTCGATGGCGAATTGCTCGGCGACGTTCCCGGGATGCGCAAGAAGTACGGCGACAAGACCGCCGACTCGATCCTCGCCTTCCGCCAGAAGTGCAGCGAGATGGTCTCGCCGCTGCACTATTACGAGGGCGTCGGCGCGCACGATAACGAGCATCCCTGGGCCTGGACCAGCTGCGAGCAGCTGCTCGACAAGGAGATCGACGATCCGATCGCCAAACGCTTCATCAAGGTGATGGCGAAGTCCGATATCGCGACCGAGAGCCACAACACCAACGGCCTCAACGCCCTGAAGAATTTCGTGATGGATATCGAAGGCTATATCGGCCTGTATTCGATCCAGAACGGCAACGAGCAGCTGATCGAGGGGCTGCGCTCCGAGGTCGACGCCGAGATCCAGCTCAACCACCGCATTCTCAAGGTCGGCAAGACCGAGAGCGGCCGCTACGCGCTGAACATGATGAACGGCAAGGGGCCGGAGACGCGCGACTTCGATCTCGTGCTGATGTGCCTGCCGCACAACTGGCTCGCCACCATCGGCTGGGGTGACGAGCAGCTGCGCAAGGCGATGGTCAAGCACGTCGCCTATTTCGACCGCCCGGCGCACTATCTGCGGATTTCGATCCTGTTCGACCAGCCGTTCTGGGGCGACCAGATCGAGGGCTCGTGGTTCATGTCCGAGGCGTTCGGCGGCTGCTGCGTCTACAACGAAGGCTCGCGCCACGACGTCGGCAAATATGGCGTGCTGAACTGGCTGGTGGCCGGCTCGGACGCGCTGGCGTTCTCGAATTTGAACGATCAGGAACTGATCGATCTGGCGCTGAAGTCGCTGCCGACCGCGTTCGGCGATGCGCGCGACCACTTCCTCGAAGGCAAGACCCATCGCTGGCTGTCCTCCGTGAACTGCATTCCCGGCGGCCTGCCGGTGCGCGACGTGATGACCAATCACCGGCCGGAACCGAAGAACCATCCGGGCTTCGTGGTGGTCGGAGACTATCTGTTCGACTCGACGCTGAACGGGCTGCTGGATTCCTCGGACGCCGCCACCGACATCATCGTCACCGAGACGATGAAGCTGCGCCGCGCCCGCTCGCTCGCGGGCAAGGCTTCTTCGGACAAGGCCTGGTCCGACAAGATCGACGCGTCGTATTTCGAGAATTATCGCAATCAGGGGCCTTATCGCGAGGTCTGGAACCGGTTCACCAATCCGGACTATCTGCTGGAGATGATCCAGACCGTCTGGGACAAGCCGCAGGGCAAGAAGCTGCTGGTCGCCGGCTCCGCCAGCGGCGAACTGGTCGGCGCGCTGCGCGAGCGCGGCATCGACGCCTACGGCGTCGAGAACAACCGCGGCATTCTCGCCAAGACGCCGGAGGCGCTGAAGCCGTTCAACACGTTCGGCTCGATCGCCGACTTGCCGTTCGCGGACGACGAATTCGACTTCGTGTTCGAGACCTGCCTGTGCCACGTCCCGGAAAACCGTGTGGTCAAGGCGATCCGCGAACTGAACCGGGTGACCCGCACCGGATTGGTGTTCGGCTCGGTGACCAGCGACATGGATCCCGGCGTCATCGACCGCTACGACCTGCTGCGCGGCGTGAAGAAACTCGGCACCTGGTGGGAGTGGTCGGAACTGTTCTTCAACAACGGCTTCGATCTCGCTCTGCATCGCAACGACTGCAGCGACAGGCTGTGGGAAGCCACGCTGAAGGCCGGCAAGGGGCCGGGGCAGTGGTACGGCGACGCGGACAGCCTGCGCTATTCCTTTTTCGACAAGGTTGACGACGAAGACTAAGCGCTTTGCCGGCCCCGAGATGATAGCTCAGAGCTCCGGTTCTGATAGAATCAGAACCGGAGCTCTAACTTTTCTGACGCGTTTTCTTCACGCGAACCGGTACCCACTTCGCGCGAAAACGCTATAGGATGCGCCGTGGCTCGACGAGTCACGGCGTTCGTCATTGCGGTCGTGCTGGCCGTTCCCCACGGTTCGATCCACGGTTCGATAAATGGCCCGAAAGCCGCCTGCCAAGCCACCGACCGATCCGGCCGAGACGCCGGCCGCTGATCCCGCTGGTGCCGTCGTAAAGCCCGGGGAGGGCGTTGCCGCGGCGTCGCCGCTCGACGAGAAGTTCGCGATGCCGGTCGGCAAGACCGCGGCCGTGATTCCCAGCACCAAGCCGCCGGTGAAGCCAGCGCTCGACAAGAAGGCCCCGCCGCCGAAACCGGCCGTCGATGACGACGACGATGAGGATGACGACGACGACGACAAGCTGGGCGACGATGACGACGATGAGGAACTCGTCGTCTTCACCGCGCGCGAGGCCGCCGGCGCGCTCGCCACCGTCGCTCGCTTTGTTCGGCCGATCCTGCCGAACTATCGGAAGATGATCGCGTTCGTGTTGTTCGGCGTCCACGTCGAGACGCTGTTCAACGTGATCATGCCGCTCAGCCTCAAATTCCTGATCGACGACGCGCTCGGCGAGGAGGACTTTCAGGAACTGATCAAGATCCTGTCGGTGCTTGCGGTCGCCGGCATCTTCACCTCGATCGTCGCGGTCTGGTACGAGCGCTGGGATGCGCGGCTGTCGGCGTCGATCGTCGCCGATGTCCGCAACCGGCTGTTCGACCACGTCCAGCGGCTGCCGTCGTCGTATTTCGGCAAGACCAAGCGCGGCGAGATCCTGTCGCGGTTCTCGATCGACATGGCGGCGTTCGAAAGCGCCGTCCAGATCTTCGCCAACACCGCGCTGCTGCCGTTGCTCGAACTCGTCGCCGGCATCATCCTGATGCTGTTCTTGAACTGGCAGCTCGCGGTGGTCGCGCTGCTGATCTTCCCGATCACGCTGATCGGCCCGCGAATTCTGACGCCGAAGGCGGTTCAGGCGAACTACGAGCGCAAGGTGCAGGAAGCCGGACTGCTCGGCGTGGCGCAGGAGAACGTCGGCGCGCAGGCGGTGGTCAAGGCCTTCAGCCTGCAGCGCAAGATGTTCGGCTTCTTCACGCTGCGCAACGACGCCGCCCGCAACAAGACGGCGCAGGCGGTGTTTCTGTCGTCGATGGTGGAGCGTTCGGTCACCGTCTCGGTGCTGTTGCTGCATTTGGTCGTGCTGGCGATCGGCGCCTATCTGGCGACCAAGGGCCAGATCACCATCGGCACGTTCGTCACCTTCGAAAGCGCGTTCTGGGAGGTGTCCTACAACATCGCGCATCTGATGCATTTCATCCCGGTGGCGATCCAGGCCGCCGCCGCGGTGCGCCATATCGAGGAACTGCTCGACGAGCCGACCCCGGGCGCCGACCGGCCGGGCGCGGCAGAGCTGCCGCGCATCACCGACAACATCGCGTTCGAACGCGTGACCTTCTCCTATGAGGGCGCGCAGACGCCGGTGCTGGACAATCTCAGCCTCAAGCTCAAGGCCGGCAGAACGATCGCCATCGTCGGTCCCAGCGGCTCGGGCAAGAGCACGCTGCTCAATCTGATGCTGCGGCTGTACCAGCCGGACGACGGGCGGGTGTCGGTCGACGGCGTCGACGTCCGCAAGGTGACGATGGAGTCGCTGCGGAGGAGCATGGCGGTGGTGTTCCAGGAGAACATGCTGTTCAACATGTCGATCCGCGAAAACATCCGGCTCGGCAAGGAAGGCGCCACCGACGCCGAGGTCGAGCAGGCCGCCAAGAAGGCGGAGATCCACCGCTACATCATGAGCCTGCCGGCCAAATACGACACGCTGGTGGGCGAGCGCGGCGACACGCTGTCGGGCGGCCAGCGCCAGCGCATCGCGATCGCGCGCGCGATCGTGCGCGATCCCTCGGTGCTGCTGCTCGACGAGGCGACCTCGGCGCTCGACCAGACCACCGAGGCCGCGATCAACAAGACGCTGCTGAAGCTGGCGCGCGGCCGCACCATGATCTTCTCGACCCACCGGCTCGCCTCGGTGGTCGAGATGGACGAGATCATCGTCATCTCCAACGGCCAGGCGATCGAGCGCGGCTCGCACAAAGAGCTGCTCGCCAAGGACGGCGTCTACCGCAAACTGTGGGACGACCAGACCCACAGCAACCGCGGCAGCCGCAACGATGACGACGACGATGATGATGAGGACGATGACGATGAGGAGTGATCCGGACGGATCGACTGATCCGACCCGGAGACACGCGCCGCATCATCGCCTCCCGAATTTCAATCGGCTCGGTCGAAGTAGGTAGACGCACGAGGAACCGAATCGGGCCTCGTCGATGTAAGGATGTGTGCCTTAGCGGCTGCGGCGAGGGGATCCGGCCGATGGCAGGGTGCCGGACTGACAGGTCCTCGGGCCAAACGATTTGTGGACGCGCGCCGGTGGTACTGGTGTCGGCGGTGTTGTCCGCGACGGCTGCGCTGCTGCTTCCGTCCGCGGTGCACGCCGAGGACCTGAAGGCCCTGGCGGCAGAGACGGCCACGGCCGCTGATCCGCTGCGCGTTCGTCCGTTACGACCGGGTCAGCCGATCAATGGCCCGCGCTGGACGGTGTCGGCCGAAGCGCTGTTTCTCGGCCGCTCCGGCGCAGGCCGTCAGCCGCTGGTCTCGCTCGTTCCCGGCGACGTGCCGTGGTGGACGCCGGTCGGCCCGAACACCACCAACGTGGCTGGTGTGGAAGCCCTGAACAGCGGCCAGCTCGATCAGCGTCTCGCGGCCGGACAGAAGGTTGGACTCGCCTATCGCGATCCGTCCGGCGTCGGCGCCGAGCTGTCGTATTTCAGCGTTCTCGGGCTGAAGGCCGTCAAAGCCACGGGGCCCGAGAGCCCGGCGCAATGGCTGGTGATGAAAGCCCCCGGCACGTTCTGGCAGACCCAGGACTACGCCTATCAATCGATGGTGTGGCGGGACGACACAAGCCTGCACAGCATCGAAGCCAATGCGCGGGTGGAACTGTCGCCGCGAGTCACGCTGCTCGCGGGCGTCCGCTGGTTGCGGCTGCGCGACAGGCTGGAGGGCACGCTGGAACCGGCCGATCTCGGCCAGCCGCTGTGGAAGTTCAGAATTCCGAGCCGGCTGCCCGATGCGGTGCCGGTCCCCGGCAGTCCGGTCGTCGTCAATCCGCCGTTCTGGACGACCGAGACCACCAACAATCTCTACGGCATCCAGATCGGCGCCAGCGCGTCGCTGTGGGAGGCCGGCCGGTTCTCGCTCGGCGGATCGATCAAGGCGGGCGTTTACGACAATCGCGCCAGACAGCTCACGCTGGTGAGCATGCAGAAGCAGATCTACCCGGCAGAGGCCGCTACCAGCGCTGCGGCTTTCGTCGCCGAGAGCGGGCTGGTGGCGAAATATCGTCTCACCGAAGCGGCCTCCCTCAAGCTCGGTTACGAGGCGCTGTGGTTCGACGGCGTTGCGCTCGGTCCGCGGCAGATTCAGCAGATGTGGACGACTCCAAACACGGTCAGCGCGCGTGGCGTCGATCGCCGCTCCAGCACTCTATTTCAGGGGCTGACGTTCGGCCTGGAGTATTCGTTCTAGAGCCGGAGAAGCGATCAAAGCCGGCGTTGATGTCATTTCAAAAGCGTTGAAGCGACGAGGTGCGCGCGCTCTCGCGTCCGCGGAGACAGCGGCAACTCTGTTTGAAGATCGCCGTAAAACGGATTTTGTTACCGCTCAGTTCTTCGTCAGATACAACGGGGTCCGCACGGTCAGCTGATAGGCCGGCTTCGGTGTCCAGGCGATCTGCGCGGTGACGCCGAACAGCCGGTTGTCGTTGTCGTCCATGCGATCGAGATCGAGCCGCAGGATCGGCTGGGTGAACGGCTCGATCGGCGCAAGTCTGAGAAGCTGCGCGCCGCCGAACGACTGCAGGCCGGCGCGGGCCGTTGCTTTCCAGTTGTTCTCCCACTGATAAAAGCCGCCGAGCCAGCCGACCCAGTTCGGCCGCAGTGACGCGAAATCCGAATCGACCGCGATCAGCGTGGACTGCACGCCGGCGAGAAATCCGCGGGTTTCGTCGGCGTCGAGCGCGTAGGTTGCCTCCAGGATCGTGTTCAGCGCCGTGGTGGCGAGCGGTCCGGACGGCACCACGCGGGTCAGCGTCGACTGCACGGTGAGCGTCGGGATCGCGCCGCCGTTCTGCTGATAGATATCGGCCTGGAGTCCGACGTTCCAGCTCGTGACCGCAAGCGCTGTCCAGTCGAAATCGCCTGCCTTGGAGGCGGTGGCGCTGAAGCCGCCATAGAGCGAAACCTGATCGTTCAGGTCGACGGTCAGCGGCACATCGAACCCGACGCCCTGGGTCGACGGCAGAGACCGAGAGTGCAGCGACGCCAATTGCGACAGTGCGCCCGGCGGATTGCTCAAGCCGATCGACAGCACGCCGGACGGCACCCGCGAATAATAGCTCCGCAGATCAAGATAGACCCGAGGCGCGCTCGGCTTGGCCGCGTCCTGGTCCTCGCCGTCGTCGCCATCCTTGCCGAATGCGAGGCCTGCTAGTTGAAGCGAAACAAGCGTCGCCAAAGCGAAACGCGCTGCAACGCCAATGCGCGGCGCGCGCGCGCCGGACGCTTGCTTCCTGCTGATCTGAACGCATCGCCACGCGTCCGCCACGGATTGTCCTGCCTTCCGACGGTCGGCACGTTACAGAGGCCGCCCGGCGCCGATCAGTAAGCACGGTGGCGCGATCGGCCGCAATGCCGCCGGTTCCAAATGATGCGCCGAGATCCGGCCGACCGGCGGGCGTCTTGGGCGCTTCCCGGCCTTCAGCGCGGTCGCCAGGCGCGTTCCTGGCCGAGCCGGGAACCAGGACCGCACCAGAGCGACGCGCGCCTGGCGAGGCTGTGTGACGTCGACAGCGCGCGCAGGTGGAAGGCGTCGTCTGCACTTCGGTCCCGGGCTTGGGAATCCTCGGTCCCGCGCGCGGGTCGGCGTCAGACCCTGGCGACGGGCGATTCGCGGTCGTACCAAGGAAACAGGAGGATTTACCCGGATAAAACCGCTCTTACCGAATCGTTAACCCGATTCGTGCTGCATCGCGGCACCGAGTCGACCGCAGCGTGCAGCGATTCTGCCCAAACCGGTCGTTTTCGACTCGAATCCAGCGATCGCCGAACGTCGCAATGCAGCGATAGGTTCGGTTTTGTGGTTTCGCGTGACCTCACGAAAACCCGCTTATGGCGGGCATTTTGTATATTATAGGTCGGAGCGGGGGCGCGACGTCAGAACAACGCCATCGCCGCGGTTTTGCCTTGACTTGAGTGGGGCGCACCGATAAAAACCGCGCACTTCAAGACAGGCGGTGAGCTTCGCCAACGTCGGAACGGATCACCCGGACGTCCTCTTCGGATTTCGGGCACCAACCTCGACCCAAGACGCTCAAACGCTGTCTCTATAAGCCAGGCAATGCCAGGACGTTCAGCGTTCTCTTGAGCAGTTTGCTCCTGAGGACAGTTTTGGAAGCATGACCTCGGTACGGGTCGGTCAGCGAATGCTGTCCGGTTCACGCTGCGGTCCTCTGTTGCATGGAAGCGCTTTCCGCTCAGAAATGAGTGGCTGGCGCGATTTCGCTTTGCGTGGTCGGGCGTGCCTGATCGATGTGAGGCGGCCGCTGGGGCGGGTGCCCCGAACGAATTTTGCGAGGCCCGTCAGGGTTTCGCGCGAAGCTAAGGATGAAGGCGAAGATGCCGACGATCAACCAGCTGATCGCAAATCCGCGCGTTGTGCAGAAGTCGCGCAAGAAGGTTCCGGCGCTCCAGCAGTCGCCGCAGAAGCGCGGCGTCTGCACCCGCGTCTACACCACGACTCCGAAGAAGCCGAACTCGGCGCTCCGTAAGGTCGCCAAGGTTCGTCTGACCAACGGCTTCGAGGTGATCGGTTACATCCCGGGTGAAGGCCACAACCTTCAAGAGCACTCGGTGGTGATGATCCGCGGCGGCCGCGTCAAGGATTTGCCGGGCGTGCGCTACCACATTCTCCGCGGCGTCCTCGATACCCAGGGCGTCAAGAACCGTAAGCAGCGTCGTTCGAAGTACGGCGCGAAGCGTCCGAAGTAAGCGGGAAACTGAACCATGTCTCGTCGTCATGCGGCCGAAAAGCGCGAAGTTCTTCCGGATCCGAAGTTCGGAAACATCGTCGTAACCAAGTTCATGAATTCGGTGATGTACGCCGGCAAGAAGTCGGTCGCCGAGCGCATCGTCTATGGCGCGCTCGATCTGATCGAGGCCAAGACCAAGCAGCCGCCGCTGGGCGTGTTCGAGCAGGCGCTCGACAACGTCATGCCGGCCATCGAGGTCCGCTCCCGTCGCGTCGGCGGCGCCACCTATCAGGTGCCGGTCGAAGTGCGCAGCACCCGGCGTCAGGCGCTCGGCATTCGTTGGCTGATCACTGCGGCCCGCGGTCGTAACGAGAAGACCATGACCGAGCGGCTGTCTGCTGAGCTGCTCGACGCCTCGAACAATCGCGGCAACGCCGTGAAGAAGCGTGAAGACGTGCACAAGATGGCGGAAGCCAACCGTGCGTTCTCGCACTATCGCTGGTAACGGCGAAGCAACGGAATCAAGGAAGACGTCATGCCCCGCGTTCACGCCATCGAGGACTATCGCAATTTCGGCATCATGGCTCACATCGATGCTGGAAAGACCACGACGACCGAGCGCATCCTGTATTACACCGGCAAGAGCCACCGAATCGGCGAAGTGCACGAAGGTGCCGCGACGATGGATTGGATGGAGCAGGAGCAGGAGCGTGGCATCACGATCACGTCCGCTGCGACCACTGCGTTCTGGAACGGCAAGCGTCTGAACATCATCGACACCCCCGGCCACGTCGACTTCACCATCGAAGTCGAGCGCTCGCTGCGCGTGCTCGACGGCGCGGTGTGCGTGCTCGACTCCAACCAGGGCGTCGAACCGCAGACCGAGACCGTCTGGCGCCAGGGCGATAAGTACAAGGTTCCGCGGATCGTCTTCGCCAACAAGATGGACAAGACGGGCGCCGACTTCTTCAAGTGCCTGCAGGACATCATCGACCGCCTCGGCGCCAAGCCGGTTGCGATCCAGCTGCCGATCGGCTCGGAGAGCAACTTCAAGGGCTTGATCGATCTCGTCCGCATGAAGGCGGTGGTGTGGACCGATGAATCGCTCGGCGCCAAGTTCGAGGACGCCGAGATTCCGGAAGACCTGCTCGAGCAGGCCAAGGAATATCGCGAGAAGATGATCGAGGCCGCAGTCGAGCTCGATGACGACGCGATGGCCGCGTATCTGGACGGCAACGAGCCGGAAGAGGCGACGCTGAAGCGGCTGATCCGCAAGGCGGTGCTGACCGGCGCGTTCTATCCCGTGCTGTGCGGCTCGGCCTTCAAGAACAAGGGCGTGCAGCCGCTGCTCGACGCCGTGGTCGATTACCTGCCGTCGCCGGTCGACGTGCCGGCGATCAAGGGCATCGACGATGACGGCAACGAAGTCGTGCGCCAGGCGGACGACAAGGAGCCGCTGGCTCTGCTCGCGTTCAAGATCATGGACGATCCGTTCGTCGGCACCATCACGTTCTGCCGCATCTACTCGGGCGTTCTGCAGAGCGGCACCGGCGTGGTGAACTCGACTCGCGAGAAGAAGGAGCGCATCGGCCGCATGTTGCTGATGCACGCCAACAACCGCGAAGACATCAAGGAAGCCTATGCCGGCGACATCGTCGCGCTGGCGGGCCTCAAGGAAGCTCGCACCGGCGACACGCTGTGCGATCCCGCGAAGCCGGTCATCCTCGAAAAGATGGAATTCCCGGAGCCGGTGATCGAGATCGCGATCGAGCCGAAGTCGAAGGCCGACCAGGAAAAGCTCGGCGTCGCGCTGGCGAAGCTCGCTGCGGAAGATCCGTCGTTCCGGGTGTCCACCGATATCGAGTCGGGTCAGACCATCCTCAAGGGGATGGGCGAACTGCATCTCGACATCAAGGTCGACATCTTGCGCCGGACCTACAAGGTCGATGCGAACATCGGCGCGCCGCAGGTGGCGTTCCGTGAGCGCATCACCAAGCGCGCTGAAGTCGACTACACCCATAAGAAGCAGACCGGTGGTACCGGTCAGTTCGCTGCGGTGAAGTTCATCGTCGAGCCGAACGAGCCCGGCAAGGGCTACGAGTTCGAGTCGAAGATCGTCGGCGGCGCGGTGCCCAAGGAATACATCCCCGGTGTCGAGAAGGGCATCGAGAGCGTTCTGTCGTCCGGCGTGGTCGCGGGCTTCCCCGTGGTCGACGTCAAGGTGTCGCTGATCGACGGCAAGTATCACGACGTCGACTCGTCGGCGCTGGCCTTCGAAATCGCCTCGCGTGCTGCGTTCCGTGAAGCCCTGCAGAAGGGCAAGTCGGTTCTTCTCGAGCCGATCATGAAGGTCGAGGTCGTGACGCCGGAAGACTACACCGGCTCGGTGATCGGCGACCTCAACTCGCGGCGTGGCCAGATCCAGGGTCAGGACATGCGCGGCAACGCCAACGTCATCAATGCGATGGTGCCGCTCATGAACATGTTCGGTTACGTGAACAACCTGCGCTCGATGAGCCAGGGTCGCGCGACCTTCACGATGCAGTTCGACCACTACGCGGAAGCCCCGGCCAATGTGTCGGCGGAAGTCCAGAAGAAGTTTGCCTGATTGTCGCCGGCGTAAGCTGCGACTGAACGGAGAAGAGCGATGGCCAAAGCAAAGTTTGAACGAAACAAGCCGCATTGCAACATCGGGACGATCGGTCACGTCGACCATGGCAAGACGTCGCTGACGGCGGCGATCACCAAGGTTCTGGCGGAGACTGGCGGCGC
>Ga0335397_10002287_pt1 | contig 26086 bp, 19 predicted proteins | sample MAT04_FD_205740 | JGI IMG/M metagenome (GOLD analysis project Ga0335397, IMG submission 205740) | Freshwater microbial communities from Lake Fryxell liftoff mats and glacier meltwater in Antarctica - MAT-04 (spades assembly) (version 2) ... | reverse complement strand
TATGGGTGGCACATAGCGGAGTCCACGACGGGCGTGGCGAACGCGCAAAGACCACGCCCTTCGCTAAGCCTCAGGGACGTGCCACCCGAATCTCCCATGTCGCAGGGCACGTTGGAAACGTGCCGCCACGGGATGTCAGTCGTCGGCTTTCGCTTCCCCGCCGGCCTCTGTGATGGATGAGTCGGTGGGCAGGACTTCGATTCTTAAGCGATGAATCCGCCGGGTGTCAGCTGTCAGCACCGTGAATTTGAGCTGCTCCCAGGTCAACTCTTCCCCGGGTGAAGGGACCCGGCCGAGTTGCGAGAACAAAAACCCGCCAATGGTGTCGAACTCGCCATCCTCGGGCAGTCCGTAATGCAACCGCTCGTTCACTTCGTCCAGATGTAACCCCGCGTCGATCTCGGCGACCGTCTCCGAAATCACCTGGACCTGTTCGAGATGCTCGCCTTCGTCGAACTCGTCAGAAATCTCGCCGACAATTTCTTCGAGAATGTCTTCCATCGTCACCAGTCCAGCGACGCCGCCATACTCATCGAGCACCATCGCGATATGAATTTTTTTGCGCTTCATCAATTCCAGCAGCGAGGGAATCTGCGTGGTGACCGGCACATAGACCGGTTGGCGCAGCAGATGGCGTAACACGGGAATCGGATCGCCCGGTTTCAGTGGCGCAAACGCATTGAGCAGATCTTTGGCATACAGCAGGCCGAGAATATCATCCGTCGATTCGCCAATCACCGGCACACGCGAATGGCCTGATTCGACCAATTGTTGGCGGGCTTCATCCAACGACGATTCCACATCGATACAGAACATCTGCGTTCGCGGCGTCATGATCGCCGCCACGTCTTCGTCTTGCAGTTCCATCACGCGATGAATCATTTGCCCGGCCCCCGATTCGATTACTCCTTCGCGGGCACCTTCATCGACCACGGAACGAATTTCATCGCTCATCACCGCGGCATCATCTGCCTCGGGTGAAACCCGGCCGGTCAGTCGATGGGCCATATGATCCAGGAACGTCGCGACACTAAAGACCGGCAGGCCGAGTTGCCGCAACAGCGAAACCAACGGCCAGAATGTTCCCAGGATCCATTCACTGCTGACACGCGAGATGACCCACGGAACGACATCCACCACAAAGACAACCAGCACGAACATCGCCGCGGCAAAAGCGATTTCCTGCCAATGCGATAAAGAATTCGCCTCGAAGGCGCCGTTCCCAACCCCCAGCCAGACCGCGACTGCCGTGAATGTCGCCATCAAGGAGATGGTGAGGTAAAAGTCGAGGATCAGCAGGGCCGATTCCTGCTGCTGCCGGATTTCGCGAAAACGTTCGAGTTGATTGCGCCGCCGGCAGATTTCTTCCAGCCGGCTGTAGGAAAACTCGCGGAGGGAGAAGCCCAGGAGCGAGCACGCCGCCGAGAGCAACAATCCAAGCCCGATCAACACCGGATACCACATCAGACAAACCGCCTTTATGCCGGACCATCATCCCAACCGGCCGACGTCGGGTTGTCGTCGGCGGCGAGATTCAGGCGGGACAGGATTTCACGTTCGCGGATTCGCATCACAGGGCGGGTCTCGTCGGACAGATCGTCGTAGCCGCAGAGATGTAGCGTGCCATGAACGACATAGAGTACCGTTTCCGCGTCCAGACTCCAACCTTGCCTTGTGGCGACGCGCTCCGCCGTATCGAGGCTGATAATCAATTCCCCTTCCAGGCGGACCGGTTGGTCAGCGTGATCCGTCGGTTCATCGCTCAGAGTGAAAGTGATCACGTCGGTTGGGTAATCGTGCCCCAGAAATTCGCGGTTGATGCGGTGAATTTCCGCATCGTCGGTCAGCACCAGGCTGATGTGCCCGGCTGCGACATTCTCCGCGGTCAATGTCGTAATGGCCGCTTGCCGTAAGGCGTCCTCGTTGACGGACAACCGCTGATGCCGCGTCACGATCTCGATCACATGCTGCTCGAACGCGGACATCAGCAGCCGCCCGGAATTGCGGTGTGGAAGAATTGCGGCCACAAAAAGTACAAACGGGCACAAAAATCGATAACAAATTCTTCTTTTGTGATTCTTATGCCTTTTGTGGCTAAGCAATTGGCTGACATAATCACGCCGTGCGCTGTTCGGGATAGCGGATGCGACCATGATGGATGGCGATCAGGGACTTGGTCAGGGTGTCTTCCAGGACCGCGAGTTCGCGCAAGGTCAACGAACATTCATCGAACTGACCGTCCAGCAGCCGCTTGAGGGCAATGTCATGCACGAGCGTTTCCAGCCGTTTGGGCGTCGGGTCGTCCAAGGTGCGGCTGGCACTTTCGACGGCGTCGGCCAGCATGAGGACGGCGGTCTCTTTTGATTGCGGCTTCGGGCCAGGATAGCGAAACGCCGACTCTTGCACATCGAACCGGTGATCGGGCTGATTCTCCGCCTGACGGGTCGCCGCGTGGAAGAAATATTCGACCAGTGTGGTGCCGTGATGCTGTTCGATGAAGTCAACGATCGCATGCGGCACATGATGCTGGCGGGCCAGATCCGAGCCGTCTTTCACATGACCGATGATGATCAGCGTACTCATCGCGGGGACGAGTTGATTATGCCGGCTGACATCTCCCGGCTGCATATTCTCCACGAAATACTGTGGTTTCAGCATCTTGCCGATGTCGTGAAAGTACGCGCCGACCCGGCACAGCAGTCCATTCGCGCCAATCGAATCGGCGGCCGCCTCGGCTAATGTGGCGACACCGATAGAATGGTTGTATGTCCCCGGCGCGCGACGAACGAGTTCCTGCAAGAGCGGATGGGAAATATCGCTCAGTTCCAACAGGCTGATATCCGTGACCACGCCAAAGGCCGGTTCGATGAACGGCAAACTCCCGGCGACGAGATACCCGGCCGCAAGACACCAGCCCGCGCCGCGAAGGCTGTCGATCAGCAGTTGACGGTCGGTCCACAAGCGGTCGAGCCGCTGGTTTTCGACAACGCCGATGCCCCAGATCACGAGCCAGTAGACAATCGCGGTCGCCAGGCCGACTTTGATGATTTTCGAGCGGGATGAGACGCCGTTGAGCAATACCACCGCCGTTGCCACGGCCGACATCAACACGATGAACTCGCCGACGGTCCCGCCGACGGCGAACGTTTGGAGCAGCGACAAGCTGAAACCTGTCAGCGCGGCCAAAGTCTGGTTGTAAGCGATCGCGAGGACCATCACCGTGCAGAGCAGCGAAATCACCTCGGCATGCCACGGGTCGGTCGACAAAATGCGGCCCAGCACAACGGCTAACGTCACGGCACACAGAAACGTTGTCAGTCGGCCAATACTGGCGACCAGCTTTGGCTCGTTGCGGACGAGGTAATAACCATTCAAGATCCAGAGGACTGTGAGAAGGACCAGCACAGTCACCACGCGTAACAGCCGCTCGCCGGTCGAAACGGTACTTTCGACACTTTCATACTGGGCACGCAGGATTTCGAGTTTCTCGGGGTCGATCACCGAACCCGGCGGCACCAGCGTGGTGCCGCGAATGAACTGATCTTCCACCGCGGGAGTGGAAGCTCGCGCCGCTAGAACGGCATTGCCGGTCGCCTGTTCGTCGAAGATCAGCGTCGGCTTGATCCGTTCCGACAGCCAGCGTTCCAGCACCGGCTGTAATGGCTCCAGGTTGGGAAACGACTTCCAGAACCGGCCCAAACGCCCGGCCGCTTTCAACATTTCCGACATCAGCACATCAGACACCGGTACAACCACTGGCTTTTCAGGATCGTCGGCTGAGAGGACCGCGATGGTCCCGTCGAGGCGGAGATTGCGCTTCGCGACTTCATTCTCATCGAGAATGCCGGTTTCCCGCAGGGGCGCGACCAATTGATCAAACTCACTGAGCAATTCATCGATCCGGCGTTCGGCAGTCTCAGCCGGTCCGACCGACGCTTTCAGAGCCTCCCATTGCTGCTGCAAATTCGTTCCGCCGACAGCCGATGTCGAGCCATCCGACAAAAAACCGAACGCGGCGCGGGATTCCGCCGTCAACTGCATCGGTTCCATCGCGCTGGCGACCTCGAACAGATGCCGGCGTAATTCGTCACGCAGCAGCCGCATTGTCGAGGGGTCATGCCGGAAAACGCTGGAGACCTTATTCTCCGTAGTGAGCTGGGCCAGTTCCGTTTTCAAGCGGTTGACGAGTTTGAAATCCTGCCCGGCAAGAATGCCGTCCGGCACGAAGTCGCCCACGCGATGACGGAATGGTGACCGCCAACTGCCGATCACGACGACCATCAAGGCGAGAAAGGCGACGGAAATCGCCAGTCGCAGCAGCACATCGCCCTGGCTGAGAATCCCGCCTAAACGGGTAGACCAGGACGTACTTGCCTTCAGGCTGGCCGCCTTGGCACTTCTCGACTTCCGCGGAGCAAAAACCCGCATCACGTTGTGGTTGATCCTGAAAGTCCAGAGTCAAGGTTCGATGGTTGAGCCTCCACAGGACTCGGAACCGCCGGGCTTTCCGCAGTTCTCGAGTCGGGACTCTCGACTTTCGACTCTTTCGGGCGGTCCGCATCATAGGCTTCCACGATCCGCCGTACCAGCGGATGACGGACGATATCAGCACCGGATAATTGAATCGTGGCAATCCCCGGCACGTTTTTCAGACGCTCAACAGCGTCGATCAGCCCCGACGGAACATGTTCCGGCAAATCGATTTGCGTTGTATCCCCGGTGACCACAATCCGCGAGTTCTGGCCCATGCGGGTTAGAAACATCTTCATCTGCGTGACGGTCGTATTCTGACCTTCATCGAGAATGATAAAGGTGTTGTTTAACGTCCGCCCGCGCATGAACGCCATTGGGAGGATCTCGATGATGTCTTTTTCGAGGTACCGCTGAACCTGGTCGAAATCGAGGATGTCGCTCAGGGCATCCAGCAGCGGTCGGAGATATGGATTCACTTTCGCCAGCATGTCGCCCGGCAGAAAGCCGAGTTTTTCGCCCGCTTCGACCGCCGGGCGAACCAGCACGATTTTGCGGACCAGTTCCTGCCGCAGCGCATTCACGGCCATCGCCGTTGCAAGATAAGTCTTACCGGAACCGGCAGGCCCGGTGCAAAACACTAAATCGTGATTGCGAATCAACTGTACATAATTGGCTTGCCCCGGCCCCATCGGGTGGACGGTGCGGGATTTGTGATAAACCTCGATCCCCGCGCCGGCTTTGCCCGCCGATTCCCCATGATCGCGTTGCAGCACCCGGTCGAAATCGTCCGGCGGCAGGAAGCCTTTTTTCTCGATGAGGCTGCGGAGTTCGCGAACCAGGTCGGCACCGCGCTCCACCTTTTCCGCATCCCCCTGCAGATGCAGCTCATCACCCCGCAACACGACTTCGATTTTCAACTGGTCCCGGATGCGGCGCAGATTGCCATCGCGCGTTCCGAACAAACTGCGAACATCATCGTGGTTGCGAAACCGAACGCGGCTTTCTGGCATATGTCTGCTACCGGGCGAGCGAACGAGACCGAGACGCCATAGCGCCCCACATGCTTAATTTTATCCAACAAACATCAATCCGGCAAAACAAACCGGTCGGTCAGATAAAGATTCGTTCAGATCCGCGCAAACAAACTCTCCAATTCCCGAAAAGCTATCAGATCAACAAATCGCGATATCTTACCATATTATCGCAGACGGCGCATTGATCGCAAACATCTGGGCTGACTCTGTTTACCTCAACGATTGGCACAGAATTCCGCCTGCAAAACGTCCCGAACTCAATTTCACGCGGTCCGGTTGTATTCAACCTGGCGATTCTGCCGATAAGTTCGATCAGCGGGCTTTTTCAGTCGCGCTGCGCTCGGTGTTTTGGTTCCAGGGAATGGTCCGATGTACGAAGCCAGCTTTCAGCTCCAACGCCGTCCGTTCTCCGCAACACCTGACCCCAGTTGCGTTTATCGCCCGCAACCTGTGCAGACGGTGATCGATGAAATCGTGATCTGCCTGGAGCGTGGAGAGGGAATCGCCGTGCTGACAGCGCCGGCCGGGCTGGGGAAAACGCTGATCTGCGAGAAAGTCCGCGAGGAGCTTGGTGCGGGATTCGTCTCGCTGCTGCTCCGTCACTCCCAGTTTCAAACGCCTGCCGATTTATTTCGGACACTGCTCACAGAACTTGGCGGCGTGATCGGACGGACAGCGACAGAACAGGAACTGCGGCTGGAACTCGTCGCCCAACTCACGGAACTCCGCCGACAGAATCAGCTGTTGGTCATTCTGTGCGATGAGGCCCATGAACTGGGCGAGACTCTGCTCGACGAATTCCGCCGGCTGGTCGATCATGCCGATCATGGCGTTCCGTGGGTGCGGGTTTTATTGTGCGGCCAACTCGAGTTGGAAGAACGACTCGCCGAGGCCCGCTTGTCGGCTCTCAACCAACGTCTGCGCGCGCATGTTACGCTGGCTTCGCTCACCACTCAGGAAGCCTGGGACTATATTGACTACCGAATCACGTGGGCCGGTGGTCGTACAGAGGAAGTCTTCCACCCGGATACCATCGCGGCCATGATCGAGGCGTCCGATGGGGTGCCGCGCTGTCTGAATCAACTCTGCGATCATGTGCTGCTGCTGTCGTACGTTGCCGATCGCATGCCCGCTCCGCCGGAACTGGTCGCGGAAGCGTTGGCTGATTTGCAGCATCTGCCACTGTCGTGGAACATCCGCACGACTCGCACCGCCGAATCCCAATCGATGAGTGATTCGGCGTTCGAGAACGAATACTCAGCGGAAGAACCGGCAGCCGCTCCGGCGGTCGAGTTCGGCGATCATCTGACAGCCTGGCAATCGACGCCGACATTCTCCGCCGGTGATCGCGATATGCATCCTGCGGACGCCGATGTCTGGGAATTCGGCTCCGAAGACTTGGGCACATCATACTTGAGCACAGAGGACGCGGAGACGCCCGAATTTGCCTCGCCGATTGCGGATACGCAGGTGATCGATCCGGTAGGGAATTTTCTCCAAGCCGTTGAAGCGGAAGTGGAACGGATCGAACAAGAACGCGAACGGGCGATGCGAGCCGCGGGCGGCGTGACGGAAGAACCGGTGCTGGATCGTTATGCCGCAATTGACGGCGGCTGGCCCACCACCGATATCCCGCGTGAGCCGGCCAAAGTGGCGGAGTGGTTCGAGGATATCGGCCCCATGCCGTCGCGCGTTGCGGCTAGCATGGAAACCGTCCACCGCGCCGATGTTGCCAGCGCCACACCGCCGTCACCGCTGAGCAGTCACGAGTCTTCCCTCGAACAGAGGCTGTCAGATCAGGTTCTCGAACTGGTCTCCACCACGCAGGAAAGCCTTGGCGGTCGGCGCATCGACGAAGGCCGGATGGCGGCCACCAGCACCTGGAACGCGGAATTGGCGGAAAGCGTGGAATCGGCCCCGCCGGCGATGTCCCCCGGCCGCCCGTTCCGCAATCTGTTCACACGCTTGCGGCGGAAACAAAAAGGGTTGGAGTAAACATTCGGGTGTGATTCGGTTCGGGTGGCACATCCTTAAGGCTTTTTTGCGAAGGGCGTGGTCATCGCGCGAGCGCAACGCCCATCAATGACTCCGGGACGGGCTACTCCATCCACAACTTTTGATTCAGGTTAGCAACTTCTCCTGCCTCAGGAGTCGGGATCGCAAAAAACCTAAGGAGGGGCTGACGTGTGGAAATCTCTGCGGATCGGATGGCTGATGCTCGCGTTCGCGCCGCTGCTTTCGACCGGCTGCATGCACACGCGCTACGCCGAGTCGTCCAATTTGTGGTCGACCGGCGGCGGCGGGTGTTCCTGCGGAGCGGAGCATCATACGACCAGCCGCGAACGCCACTGGAGCGGCCTGTGGTTCGGACAGCCGGATCGGGTGCACCCGTAACAGCCGCGGCTACTCGTCGACTTTCATGATCGGATCGACCGTCCCGTCGGTTTCAAATCGGCCGATAATCGATTCCTGCCAGGTGTGATGGCCCAGCACGGTCCGAGCCGCTTTGATTTCGCAGAGGCTGCGGTAGATCAGCAGTTGGAACGCACCGACTTGCAGCCGATACCCCGCGGCGAGATCGCGGCTGAGCCGGTTGCCGGCCTCCATCACGGTCAATGTCCGCCACAAGGCCGGCTTCCGCGTGCGGGCCGGGTGCCAGTCGAAAATCAGCGGCGCATACAGGCCATTCGCCGTGCCTTGTTGTCGCAACACCAGCACATGGCTCTCGATCTGACAGCTATGCGGCGTGCTTTGCACCCGATCGTCGGCGAGTGCCAGCGGGAAAACACGGACCGATTGTTTGCCGGCTTTGAAACGGACTTCCCGCGTCGGTTGATTCGGCTCGGCGACAACGCCAGCGGCCAGCGGCAGCTTGGAACGAAAATGAATGCGGGATTCCGTCCCCTTCGGCAAGCGGGCCACAGACTGCGCACCACGCACGACATCGGCCAGAAGCATGAACTGCTCTTTGCGGGACAATAGCACCTGCCGTTCAACCTTGAGTTTGCCAGGCCCCTTCATCTGCAGTTCGAGATAGTCGGCGTCGGGATCGGAATGCCAGCAACTGCAAGTCCATTCGTTGGCCAGTTCAATCACCGCATCGTCGATCTGCAATTCCCAGCTCCAGTCGCCATGCAGAATCGGCTGGCCCCAGGTGGCGACATCGAGTTGCGGGAACGGCTGATGATACGAGATCGCCAGGCTGTCGGCGTGCGAACTCCAATCACTGCGCAGCACCGCGAACCGCGCCCAGTCCGATTGGCTCGATGGCATCAACTCGACGCTCGCCGTCGTCCGTTTGGCCAACGGCTTGCCGGGCGTGACGTTCTGCAACGTCCGCAACAACCGCTCGGCCGGGCCGGCCAGTGACAGCGATTTCGAGGCCGCGGCGAGGAGCGGAATCGCGGGAAACGCCAGGCCATTCCCCATCGCGAGGCGGCCGTCTGGTCGACATAGCGGGATGGCGCGCTCCAGCACGAGGGCCAGTCGCTGCCGATCTTCGTCGGTCCAGAGAGGCTGTCCCAACCGCTCGGCCCAGATGGTGGCGCGAATTAATGGGGCCAGCCACAGCGGCATCCGGGCTGCGAGTTCAGCATGGGGTGTGCCGTCGTTGTCGGTCTGGTCATTCAACTCGGCGATCATCGTCTTCCGACCGAGTGCCGCCAGTTGCTTCGCCGATTGAGACGGTTCCAGCAGCCAGCCGGCGAGTAGCCGCGCTTCTCCGGCACGCACCAGAAATTGATCCGGCGTCTCTGTTGCGGGAGCCGTCGCGAGAAACGGACTTTCCGCTGCCAACCGGCTCCACAGGCCGAGGAATGATTGCGGCGAAAGTTGCCGTGAATTCGTGAGCAGGAGTTCCCCCGCCGTGATGAATTCCGCCGATGTCCAGCGGCCAGCTTTCAGTACGAGCTGAGTCACCAATTGATCCAGCGGATTCTCGCCGTGCTTGCCGGCTTTGATCGCACCGCGATGGGGTGTCCGGTCTTTGACATCCTTGGTCGGAAAGACAGCGGGAATCAAGCGGCCAATCGGATCGGCGGCATCGAGCGGGAACCATGACCAGCGGCACAACCCGACCGGCATCCGCGCGGCACCCGGCGTGGCGGGCAGCACTTGCTCACGCCACGCGGCGGCGAAGGCGGTTGCATCCCGGAGTTTGATCGCGGATTTCAACGCGATGGAACATCGATTCGACCAGCGGATCGACTCCCAAATCGACGCGGACGAATTGGCGGACAACTCAACGGGAGAAACAAGGGGCGATTCAGGCATCTTGGATTTCAAGCGAGGCGGAAACACGAACAGCGGTCATCCCGACCCAACGTGCCGACTCCGCCGACAACGATGAGCAGCGTATCGCATTGGCGAAGGTTTGCAAGCATGCCGTCTCTCGTGGCGGCACGTTTCCAACGTGCCGGAAAGTTCTTCGACACACCAGCACTCAGCACAACATTCACACGTTACAAACGTGTGCCACATCAGACCAGCAGCGATCACTGCTTCGATTTCTTCACGGCTTCGATTTCTTGACCGCCTTCTTGTCGCGCGGGACATGTTTTAAAGATGCGGAGTTCATGCAGAACCGCATGCCGGTGGGGGCGGGGCCGTCGGAGAAGACGTGCCCCAAGTGAGCGTCGCAGCGGCTGCACACGACTTCCATCCGCAACTCACCGCTGCTGTTGTCTTCGTGATAGCCGACGGCGTTCTTTTTCAGGGGCTGATAAAAACTCGGCCAGCCAGTCCCCGAGTCGAACTTGGTGTCCGAATTGAACAGCGGTTGATCGCAGCAGATGCAGTGATACACGCCCGCTTTCTTCGAGTTCCAGAATTTTCCCGTGAACGCCGGCTCTGTTCCTTTGAGCCGCGTCACCCGGAATTGTTCCTTCGACAACTGTTTCTTCCACTCGGCTTCAGTCTTCACGATCTTCTCAGGCGGAGCCTCGTCCTCCGCACTTTCTTTTTCCGTCTCCGCCGCACCGGCGACCAGCAGCCACGAACTTGCGAGCAGCACGGCAGCCGCTGCGAACATCTGAAGATGACTAGGGAATCGACGAGTCATGGGAGGCTCCTCTTTTGGAAATGATGTTCCACGAATTGTACTGCGCATGCCCATCGCGGAGTACGCCTAAGAACAAAATTTCGACGCTGCGGTTATCGTCGCTTTTTCTGCGATGGGAAATTCATACACCAGCCCGGAGGGCGTCAGATGATAGCCCAGGACGTGAGTCCTGGGACGGCGGTCAATCGAGGATTTCAGCCCGTAGGGCGACAGACCTTATCTGCCGCCCTACGGGCTGAAATCCATTTGGGAAGCCGCTTTCCCAGGACTCACGTCCTGGGCTATGTTCTTTCGCCCTGACGGGCGGAAGCCACAGCACACATTCCTATCATGAGCAAACATCGAGCATCAATCAGCGACCACATTCTGACGCTGCTATTATGCGATCGCAGCTCACCTTTCGCACCAGTTCGACGTTACAATCGTGCCACTCCTGTTCCGCCACAGGGATCGATCACACGCTCACAGGGAAAGCGATCACGATGAAGCAACATGTTCTGTTCGCGCTGGGAATTCTCACTGCCAGTTGTGCGATGGCGGCAGACGCCGACGGCGTCCCTGATGGACGCTTCGCCGTGATGTCGAATCTGCGGGCCGGTGCGGCGAAGGTCGATATCACGCCGGCGGATGTGGAGGGCTTCGTGGTCACCGGGCATCGCCGTACCGTACACGGCGTCCGCGATCCGCTGCGGGCCGGCGTGCTGGTGCTCGATGACGGCAAGACGCGTGCCGCGATTGTCACACTCGATACCATCGCCGCGTGGGACGATATGGTCAAGCTGTTGCGAGAACGAATCGAAACAGAGATCGACATTCCCGCGGCGAACATCATGATCGCCACTTCGCACAATCATTCCGGCCCCGCCTTCATTGCTGATTCCGACTGGGGACGAGAGCTGATCGACAAGATCGGCACCGCCGCCCAGCAAGCGCACGATTCCCTGCGAACCGTGACGGTCGGGTATGGCGAAGACAAGATCGGTTTCAGCGTCAATCGCCGCAAAGTGATCGACGGCCGCGCGGTGGCCCGGCTCAACCCCGACGGCATCAACGATCCTCGGGTCAAAGTGCTGCGGTTCGACGATGGCCAATCGCTTGACCCGGTGGCCGTGATCATGCATGCCGTCTGCCATCCCTGCTTTTTCACCTGGGGCGATCAAGGTTCGCCCCCCTACCCCAACGGCTATCCGAAAATGAGCGCCGATTTTCCCGGCGAGGCGCAGACCTTTGTCGAACGCTGTTACGACGGGAAAACCAGTGCGCTGTTTCTGCAGGGCTGCGCGGGAGACATCCGGCCGAACTTGCCCGGATTTCCGTATCGCTGTGCCGATGAAGCCGACATCCAATGGGCCGGCCGCGATCTCGGTTCCGCCGTGATTCGGACCTTGGCCGCCAACGTGACGCGCGAACAACTCCGCGAACGGCCGACCTATTATCCACTGCGGGTCGCGAACACCGTGGTTTCTCTGCCCGGCAAAGAACAGCGTCAAACGGCGGAACTCCAGGCCATGAAAATCGGCCCCTATCTGCTGCTGACCATGCCCGGCGAACCGATGGTGGAATATGGGTTCCGCCTGGAACAAGCCATCGCCGACCGGGCCGTCCCGATCATTATCGGCTATGCGAACGGCAATCTCGGCTACATCGCCACGGCGGCGTCGTATGCGGAAGGGGGCTACGAACCGAACACCTCACAACTGCTCCCGGACGCCGAGCAGATCATCATCGACGAATTCGCCAAGCTAATCGACCAGGTCGTCGGCGACGTCTTCGAGAGCTTTTCCAAACATCCCAAAGACATCGAGCGGCGTGCCGCGGAAGAAAAAGCGAGGTTGAAGTCGGGGAAATGATGCTATTGGGGAGAGCCTGATGCGCCAGCGAGGAAGATTTTCTTAAACATTCTACGCTACCGATTCGGGCTTCCTCACCCGTGATTGATCGCCGGGAGGCCCAGAAGTTGCTCTGAACTTCTGGGTTGACAAGAGGATTGCTAGAAGATGCTCGCCACAGGATTTAACACCGACAATCGCCTCTTGTGAACCCAGACGCCCAAAGCGGCGTCTGGGCCACCCGTCAGTGGCAGTGGCACCCGGCGCGGTTGGATCCCCATGACTTCGGTACGCATCGCGAGAATCGGTTCTCCTGCCGCTGGATCATTTCCCCCAGGTATGGATGCAGACAATATTGGGTATCAGGGAAGATACAAGACCACGCCACCCACTCACGAAAACGAGCAAAAAACGCTCTTTCGTACTACCAACTCGATTCGAGCGAGACGGCTGACGATCATTTCGATTTCAATTCAAAATCTTTCGTCCCACCCGCCTCAGGCACCGTGACCTTCAACTCTGTGAAGAATGCGTCTGAATATCGAGATGGCAACGTCATGCCCATAACATCGATTGGCTTATCGGAACTCGGGGGAGCCGGAACACGATTGATCGTCGCCCGATAGCTGCCCGGTATTGCCCCCGCCTGTGCAACTTGATTGGTGACGATTTGCAGCTTGTATTCACCCGCCTCATTCGTGGTTCCCGACGAATTGAAGACATCTTTGCCAGTGGACTGGCTTAAGAGGGTGACCACGGCATTGCTCAGCGGCTTTCCGTCCAAAGACACCTTGCCAGAGAATGGAACCGTCTTCGGCAAAGTCGGCGGTGGAACGGTAGAATTACAACCCGCTAGAAAAGCGACTGTCACGGCACAGGCCACGGTCCTGACGAAGCAGGAAATTGGCATACCATCAACTCCTCAGCGAAATGAAATTTGTGAAGCAGGCGACACGAACCAACCGTTAAATCGGATTCAAACGGTGGATCAAGTGAAAAGTCGTCAAGAATCAAAGCCGTGATTGAACATAGTGATTGAGATCGGCAACAGAGCAACCCGGACACACTCATGTCCGGGTTGCTGTCCAGGCAATCGCCAGCTCATCGCGAACTTTGACTAGAACTCGCCGATGACGGCTCCGTCTCCGGTATAAAACAATGCCGTCGCCGTGGGGCCATTGAGATTCTCGCTCACAAACCGCACGGCCCCGTCCGTCATCAAAACATGCAGGCCACCGGTATGCATGCTGCCGGGCTTGGCCCACGATGCGCGGACACCAGAACCGACGGGACTGAACCAGTTGAAACCTGAGCTATTCCCGTAGTTGGGGCCGTTATTCCAGTCCGCAGCGAAATGGATTCCCTGAGAAAGATAGCCGCGTGCCGCCCAGCCTGGCGTGTAGTAAGAGCCGCCACGGGTCTGTTCCGATATAGCGACCGTATTGCTGGTTCCGTCCTTGCAATCGCGAATGCCGAAACCAACATCGTAGCAGAACAGCGGGCGATTCGTGGGCCCGTATGCCAACGCATACTGAGGATAAGCATACTCATTGTAATGCACGCAAAAATCGTAGCTTGTCTTGTACCCGAGACCGGGACTGGCCGACAGGTTGATGCTTGAGTAGTTCGCCGCCGTCGTATCAAAGTCATCGCCGTTGTCTGACGGACATTTAAAGACCGTCAATTTGGTGCGGCAGATCGCGTTGTTGACCATCGGGTCGCCTTTGACCACGCCCGAGTTGGTATATGTCCAGCCACCTTGCGGATAAATGCTCTGGGCCGCGGCATGGTTGAAGTTCCACTGATTGAAAAGTGGGGCCTGATCCATGTAAGGCAAGAGAGACACAAACCCGCTACGGTTTTCATGAGTTCCGCCAAAGCAAGAACCATTCGCTGCCGAAGCACACAGATAGTCGTAAACTTTGACCCCGGCGTTGAAACCCGATGGGCAGAATCTGTCGTAGACATCATGATAATTGTGCAGCGCCAATCCCAATTGCTTGAGATTGTTCTTGCACTGCGTTCTGCGAGCCGCTTCGCGTGCTTGTTGCACGGCGGGAAGCAGCAGGGCGATGAGAATCGCGATGATCGCGATCACCACTAACAGCTCAATGAGTGTGAAGCCACGTCGACGCGCTGACATGAGAATCTCCTGCAAGAAGTGAGGAACGATAACTGCCGCGAATGCGGCGGAACTCACGCAGATTGGTACCAATGCACAACCTCGGAATCGAGGATTCCGCGAGTATCAGCCTTTCAAATCCAATTCGCAAGATAATTCTGAGATTATCGCAAATTTTTGAAAAGATTTTAGACAACCCCAACCGCGAAGCGACAAAAAGTTCACTGACCGGCGAGTCAGGTGGCGGGGTGTGGCCCAGACGATGCTCTGAACGTCTGGGTTGACAAGAGGATTGCTCGAAGATGCTCATCACAGGATTTAACACCGACCATCGCCTCTTGTGAACCCAGACGCCCAAACTGGCGTCTGGGCCATCAGTCATCCCCAAATCGGGCAAATGACAGTGCCCCCAGGCTTATCCGCGGGTAAGATTTGAGGTGTTGATCCCTCTGCCTGAAACTTCCTTGCTGCGAGACCAACCATGAACGTGCGGACGACTCGTCGCGGATTTCTGCACGCCTCGGTCCTTTCCAGCGGACTGATGGTGCTGCCGTGGCGGAATCCATCTGTGGGGGCGGCCGACGAAGCTCCCCAGAAGAAGCTGCCCATTGCGGCGATCACCACGGTTTATCGGCCCAGTTCGCATGCGGATGTGATCATTGGCAAAGTGCTGGAAGGCTGGCGGCAGGATGGGGGTGCCGGGCCGGATTTGCAGTTGATGTCGTTGTATGTCGATCAGAAACCGGACAGCGATCTTAGCGGCGCGCTCTCCGCCAAACACGGATTCCCTCTCGCCAAGACGATTGCCGACGCTTTGACGCTCGGCACCGGCAAACTGGCGGTCGAGGGAGTCCTGATTGTCGCCGAACATGGCGAGTATCCCATCGTGCCGAAGACCGAGCAGGTGATCTTTCCGAAGCGGCGGTTCTTCGATGAAGTGGCGGCGGTATTCCGTGCCTCGGGCCGCAGCGTGCCGGTGTTCAGCGACAAGCATCTGGCGCACAACTGGGAAGATGCACGCCACATTTATGACCTCTCGCGGGAGCTCAAGTTCCCCCTGATGGCCGGATCGTCGGTCCCCCTTTGGTGGCGGAATCCCTCGGCGAACATTCCTGTCGGCGCGGAAGTGAGCGAAGCGATGGCCCTGGGATATGGCCCGCTCGAACATTACGGCTTTCACGCCTTGGAAGGGATGCAATGCCTGTTGGAGCGCCGCAAGGGGGGCGAAACGGGCGTGAAATCGGTGCAGGCCGTGCGTGGCGAGGGGATCTGGCAAGCGGAGAAAGCCGGGCGGTGGTCGAAATCGCTGTTCGACACACTCGTCGTCGCATCACCGGGACCGTATTCCGGCAAAGTCGCCAAACCAAAAGAGATGGCCCAAGACGCCGTGTTTTATCTGATCGAATACCGCGATGGGACCAAAGGGACGGTCGCGATGGGGACCGGCTACTCGCACGACTTCACCGCCGCCGTCACGATACGAGGTCAGTCCGCGCCGTTCTTGGTGACCTATGTCGGCGATGAGCAGAAGCCGTATCGGCATTTTGAACATCTGCTGCGCGCGGCCGAGACCATGTTTCATTCAGGTCGGGCTTCGTACCCCGTTGAACGAACATTATTAACCACCGGCGTGCTGGATGCCGCGCTGCGCAGTTTGGCGGATGACAGCCATGCAATCGAGACTCCCTATCTGGACATCGGTTACGAACCGGTGGATTGGCCGTTCGCGACGGAGGATCGGCCGATGATGCCGTGAGGAAAAATGTCCCGGCGACGCTGTCGCCGGGCTTTGAGTGAGGTTTGCGGATCGGTTGACACGATTGGGAGTTACTTGGAGGCCAGGACCGCGGGGGACGAGTGGCTTCGGATTTTGGCGGCGTCGCGTTTGGCGATCCGTGCCTCGCGTTCGGCGACCTTCCGCTGCGCAACTTCCTCGCGTTTCTCTTTCGCGCGGACCTTCCGGGCCTGCATTTCCTGGGCGTACAGCCGCTGCTGTTGCGCCATAGCCTGCACCATCCGCTGCTCTTGCTGCTGATTCCGGCGGATCATCTGCATTTGCGATTGCTGTGCCTGCAACATGGCTGCGGGGTTCATCCCCTGCATGCCCATGCCACCGCCGCCACGCATGGCCATGCCGCCACCAGCCTGGCCGCTCGTCGCGCCCCCTCCACCGCTGCGGCCCTGGCATTGTGCCGAGGCGAAGTCGGCCACCGAGAGCAGCACTGCCGCACCCAGCACCCATTGCCACATTCCGCGGGAGACAATTCCCGCGCCCCATCGAACGTTTCTCATCGCGATGCTCCTTTCAAAAAGCCGGACCACACAACAGACACACGGCTCGCGAAATTGTCACCGATTGCGACAGTTCATTGGTGAGTAAGGTTTTGATGACAGGCTGCATTCAGGATGCCGTCGCGACGAACGTCTGACAAATCATCCTCTCCTACAGTCAACACCACACACCCCATGGAGAATCGCGCAAAATCGCAACGCACGCAAGAATGTGAAAAATTTCGATTTCGTCGACCTTTCAGCCGACTTCGAATTTCTCGCCGGCTGTGCGTGCTCAACCTCTTGACCATTCAATGGCGTGGGGGTGACAATTCCATATTGCTTGATCGATGGCCGCGTGGAGGAAGTTTGTCCACCGGCTCCTTCCGCCTGGCTCCCCCGCCGCCGCGCTCGACAAAGAGGTTGCCAACCAATGGGTACAACATCTCCACCACACTCGTCCGAGTCCGCGTCATCGGAACGGCGTGCGGCCGTCGCCGCGTCGAGCATCAGCACACCGTTGGGGGGCGATCCGCATCACCCGGAACATGCCGCTTCATCGACAGGGGGCTGGTGGTGGCTGGTTGCATTGGCGGCAATCGCCGGGGCTGGCTGGCATTATTGGCCGGAAATCTCCCCCGCTCTGCCGGCTTGGCTGGGGGGGCAATCCGCAAAACAAGAGCCCCCTGCGGTCCGCGCGATCCCGATCACCGCGGCACCGGTCGAACGGATCGATCTCCCCATGTATCTGGATGGTCTGGGGACAGTCACGGCTCTCAAAACCGTGACGATCCGCAGCCGGGTGGAAGGGGAAATCACGAAGATCGCGTTCTCCGAAGGCCAGACGGTCCATGAAGGAGAACTCCTGGCGGAAATCGATCCCCGCGCTTTCCAAGTCCAGAAAGATCAGGCGGAGGGCCAGCTCGCCCGCGATGAGGCGACGCTGCGTGGTGCCCGTCAAAACCTCAAACGTCTGCAACAACTCTTTGATTCGAAAATCGCCACAGCACAGCAGATCGATGATCAGCAAGCCATCGTCGATCAACTGGAAGGGGCCGTCCAAGCCGACAACGCGACGATCGCGCAAGCGGAATTGCAGCTCACGTACAGCAAAATCATCGCGCCGATCAGCGGGCGGATCGGCCTGCGGGTGACCGACGAAGGGAACATCGTCGGGCCGAACGATCCGCAGGGGATCGCCGTGATCACCCAGTTAGAGCCGATTGCCCTCGTCTTCACGCTGCCGCAAGATCAGATCAACCGTGTTCAAGATAAGTTGAATCCCGAAAAACCGCTTCGCGTGGAAGCCTACGACCGCGCACTCCGCAGAAAGCTGGCGACGGGCAAGTTGCTGGCAATCGACAATCAGGTCGATTCCACCAACGGCACCGTCCGCTTGAAAGCCGAGTTTCCCAACGACGATGGGACCTTGTTCCCCAATCAATTCGTCAATGTCCGCTTGCTGGTCGAGACGAAGCCAGCCGCGATGATGATTCCGGCCTCGGCTTTGCAGCGCGGGCCGAACGGGCCGTATGTTTACATCGTGCAGCCCGATGACACGGTCGAGTTGCGGACCGTGATTCCCGGCGACACAGAAGCCGGGCGAACGGAAATTGTCTCTGGTGTCGCGGAGGGAGACCGGGTCGTCACCGCCGGTCTGGACCGCCTGCGGCCGGGTGCTAAAGTGTCGACAGGCGAGACCAAGACCGAAAAAGCCGCCGCGAAGCCAGGCGCGTCCGTAGAAGAAACGGTCAAGCCGGCCGCGACCGTGACGGGGACCACGCCCGCAGGCCAAACGGCTCCGAAAGCCGCGGCCGATTGACCCTGCGCTGTGACAGTTCCGCATTCGCTCTGATTGTTTGACGACTTCGAGAATGACCCCATGAATCCTTCGCGTCCTTTTGTGCTGCGACCGGTCGCGACGGTGTTATTCATGTTGGCCATCCTGTTGACCGGTATTTTGGCGTATCGCCAACTGCCGGTCTCCGCGTTGCCCCAGGTCGATTACCCGACCATTCAAGTCCTGACGTTCTATCCCGGTGCTTCGCCGGACGTGATGGCGTCCTCGGTGACAGCTCCCCTTGAACGGCAATTCGGGCAAGTCCCCGGCCTGGCGCAGATGACTTCGACCAGTTCCGAGGGAAGCTCGGTCATCATTCTACGATTCAACCTGGAACTGGATATCGATGTCGCCGCCCAGCAGATTCAGGCGGCGATTAATGTCGCATCAAACTTTCTGCCGGCCGATCTGCCCAATCCGCCGATCTACACGAAGACCAATCCGGCCGATGCGCCGATTCTGACGTTGGCGTTGTGGTCGGAAACACTGCCCCTGCCCCAGGTGCAGGATCTTGCCGACACGCGGCTCGCGCAGAAAATCTCGCAACTGTCGGGCGTGGGGTTGGTGAGCCTGGGGGGCGGGCAGAAACCGGCGGTTCGCATTCGCGTCAACCCGACGGCGCTGTCGTCGCTGGGCCTTGAACTGGAAGACGTACGTACCGCGATTGTCGCCGCCAACGTGAATCAGGCTAAAGGGAGTTTCGACGGCGACCGGCAAGCTTTCACCATCGGGGCGAACGATCAGCTTATGACCAGCGCGCAGTATCGTCGACTGATCGTCGCGTATCGCACCGGGGCACCGGTCGAGTTGCAGGAAGTCGCGGAAGTGACCGACGGGGTCGAGAACGAACGGCAGGCCGCCTGGATGAACGAGACGCCGGCCATCATTGTGAACATCCAGCGCCAGCCCGGCGCGAATATCATCGATGTCGTCGACCGCATTCAGGCGCTGCTGCCGCAGTTGCGGGAATCGCTGCCGGCGGCGGTGAACGTGGATGTGCTGACCGACCGGACCGTGACGATTCGCGCCTCAGTCGAGGATGTGCAGCACGAATTGATGCTGACCATCGGCCTGGTCGTGTTGGTGATTTTCCTGTTTCTGCGGAACGTGTCCGCGACGATCATTCCCAGCGTGGCCGTGCCGTTGTCGCTGGTGGGAACCTTCGGCGTGATGTACGTGCTGGGTTACAGCCTCAACAATCTCACACTCATGGCCCTCACGATCTCCACCGGCTTCGTCGTCGATGACGCCATCGTAATGATCGAAAACATTGTGCGCTATCTCGAAGCGGGCGATGACCCGTTGACGGCGGCGTTGAAAGGCTCCGAACAGATCGGCTTCACCATCGTCTCGCTGAGTATCTCGCTGATCGCCGTGCTGATTCCCCTGCTGTTCATGGGCGACATCATCGGCCGGTTGTTCCGGGAATTCGCAGTCACACTCAGCGTGACGATTCTCGTCTCCGCCGTGGTCTCGCTCACGCTGACCCCCATGATGTGCGTGAAGCTGCTGCGACATACACCGGACAGCGAACAAGGGGCGTTGTACCGGGCTTCCGAAGCGGCGTTCGTCGCCGTCATTCGCTGGTATGAAATCACGCTGCGGTGGGTCCTCGCCCGGCAGACGGCGACACTGATTTCATTTGTGGTGACGATCATCGCGACGGTGCAATTGTACGTTATGGTCCCCAAAGGCTTTTTCCCCGTGCAGGATACGGGGGTGATTCTCGGCATTTCCGAAGCGCCGCAAGACATCTCGTTCAAGGCGATGTCGCAGCGGCAACAGTTGTTGAATCGCGAGATTCTGCAAGATCACGCGGTCGAAAGCGTTTCCAGTTTCATCGGCATCGATGGCATCAACACCACCCAGAACAGCGGCCGGGTGCAGATCAATCTCAAGCCTCACGAGGAACGTTCAGAATCGGCCGTGGAGATCATCCGCCGATTGGACGAGCGGGTCAGCCAGATCGCGGGGATTCAACTGTTCATGCAGCCGGTGCAGGATCTCTCAGTCGAAACACGCGTCAGCCGGACCCAGTATCAGTACAGTCTGGAAGATGCGAACGGCGCGGTCCTGGCCGAGTGGGTACCCAAGTTCGTCGAGGCGTTACGCCGTCGGCCCGAGCTGCGCGATGTCGCCAGCGATCAACTGGAAGCCGGGCTGCAAACCAATGTGATCGTCGATCGGGATACGGCGTCGAGGCTGGGGATCTCGCCGCAACGGATTGATGACGCACTTTACAACGCCTATGGTCAACGGCAGATCTCCACGATTTATACGCAGCTCAATCAGTACCGCGTGATTCTGGAAGTCGGCGCGGATTTTCAGAATGAACCCAGTGATCTCGGGGGGATTTACCTCCGTTCCACCGAGGGAACGATGGCCCCGCTCGGTTCCTTCACGCATCTGGAGGAACGTGCAGCGCCGCTGGTCATCAACCATCAGGGGCAGTTCCCGGTCGCAACGGTCTCGTTCAATCTGGCCCCCGGCGTGGCGCTGGGCGAAGCGGTGACGGCAATCGAGCAGACGCAGCGGGAACTGGACCTGCCGCCGAGCATCATCGCGGGTTTCCAGGGAACGGCTCTGGCGTTTCAGGCTTCGCTCACCAATACGCCACTCTTGATTCTCGCGGCACTCGTCACCGTCTATCTCGTCCTCGGCGTGTTGTACGAAAGTTACGTCCATCCGCTCACCATTCTGTCGACGTTGCCCTCAGCGGGTGTCGGCGCGCTGATCGCCTTGCTGATCTTCCGCTTGGACCTCAGCGTGATCGCGTTGATCGGCATCATTCTGTTGATCGGCATCGTGAAGAAGAACGCGATCATGATGATCGACTTCGCCCTCGATGCGCAGCGGACGCAGGGAAAATCCCCGGAAGATGCCATCTTTGAAGCCTGCTTGCTCCGCTTTCGCCCGATCATGATGACCACGCTGGCCGCGCTCCTCGGGGCCGTGCCGCTCGCCATCAGCACCGGCACAGGGGCTGAACTCCGCCGGCCGCTGGGGATCACAATTCTGGGCGGTTTGATCGTCAGTCAGATTCTGACGCTGTACACCACGCCGGTGATTTACCTCTGGTTCGACCGCATCGCCCGCCGGATGGGCCGCCGCGTCTCCGATGGATCGGCGGGAGGAGCATCGGCGTGATGAACAACAATGCAAAATGCAAATTGCAAAATGCAAAATGCAAAATCGAAGCAGTAGCCATTGCCCATTACGTGTTGGGCAGTCATAAGACAGTCGCGCAACGCTTGCGATTTCGCAGCCTCTCATTTTGCATTTTGCATTTTGCACTTTGCATTTTGCATGACTTTTCCAGATTTCAGACGCTGACGATTGGTTGGGCGACATCACTCGGAGATGTTCCATGAACCTCTCCGAGCCATTCATTCGCCGGCCGGTTGGCACCACGTTGCTGACCATCGCGATTCTGCTGTCGGGCATCCTCGGCTATCAACTGCTGCCCGTCTCGTCGCTGCCCAACATCGACTTCCCGACTATCGGCGTGTCGGCCTCGCTGCCGGGGGCGAATCCCGAAACGATGGCCTCCGCCGTCGCCACGCCGCTGGAACGGCAGTTCGGCCGCATCGCCGGCGTGACGGAAATGACCTCGACGAGCCAGTTCGGCTCGACCTCCATCACGTTGCAGTTCGATCTGGATCGCGACAGCGATGCCGCCGCGCGCGATGTGCAGGCCTGCATCAACGCCGCGCGCGGGCAACTGCCGGCGAATCTGCCGAATAATCCGTCGTACCGCAAAGTGAATCCGGCGGACGCTCCGATCCTGCTGATGGCCCTCACCTCGGACTTGTACACGCGGGCCGAAATGTACGATGTCGCCTCCACGATCCTCGCGCAGCGGTTGGCGCAGGTGCAGGGCATCGGCCAGGTCTTCGTCGGCGGCGGGTCCAGCGCGGGGGTGCGGGTCGATTTGAATCCCACGATCCTGAATCATTACGGACTCAGCCTGGAAGATGTGCGGCTCGCCTTGGGAGCGGCCAATGCCAATCGGCCGAAAGGCCAGATTTCCGACGGAGACCGCACCTGGGGCATCTCCGCGACCGATCAGTTGATGACCGCCAGTGAGTACGAACCCCTCATCATCGCGTACCGCAACAACGCGCCGATTCGCTTGCGCGATGTCGCCCGCGTGACTGATGACATGGAAGATTTGCGGTCGTACGGCATGCACAACGGCAAACCGTCGGTCACGCTGGTGATCTTTCGCCAGACCGGTGCCAACATCATCGACGCGGTCGACCGGGCCAAAGCGATGCTGCCTCAATTACAAACCCAGATTCCCGCCGGCATTGATCTCAACGTCGTTATGGATCGGACCGTCACCATCCGCGCTTCGCTGGCCGACACGCAGTGGACCCTGCTGATTTCCGTGGCCTTGGTGATTCTGGTCGTGTTCGTCTTTCTCCGCGATTTCCGCACCACGCTGATTCCCAGTGTGGCTGTGCCGGTCTCGCTCGTCGGCACGTTCGGCGTGATGTACCTGTGCGGCTTCAGCATCGACAATCTTTCGCTGATGGCGCTGACCATCGCGACCGGTTTTGTTGTCGATGATGCCATCGTGGTCATCGAGAATATTTCCCGCTACCTGGAACAGGGCAAGTCGCCGATGGAGGCCGCGCTGACAGGAGCCGCGGAAATCGGCTTCACCGTGCTGTCGATCACCATTTCGCTGGTGGCGGTCTTCATCCCGATTCTGCTGATGAGCGGCATTGTGGGCCGGTTGTTTCACGAGTTCGCGATCACGCTGTCGGTGGCCATCGGCATCTCCCTGGTGATTTCGCTGACGATCACGCCCATGATGTGCGCCGTGCTGCTCAAGCACCGCCCGGAACACCGGCCGGGATTGTTGTCGCGATTCATCGAACGGTGCCTGGACCTGATCCTCAGGTTTTACGAAGTGACGCTGTCCATCGTGCTGCGACATCACCGGCTGACGATGCTCGTGACGTTGTCGACGGTCGGGCTGACAATCTGGCTGTACATAATCGTGCCCAAAGGATTTTTTCCGCAACAAGACACCGGGCGAATCTCCGGCAACATGATTGCCGATCAGGACACGTCGTTCGCGGCCATGCAGCAGATCATCGGGCAGTTCGTCGCCGTCGCCTCGGAAGATCCCGCCGTCACCGATGTGGTCGCCTACGCCGGCGGCACCGGCGGCGGCGGCTCCGCCTCCAACACGGCCCGCATGTTTATCACACTCAAGCCGCTGGAAGAACGGGGCATCCGGGCCGATGACGTGATCACACGCATTCGGAAGCAGTCGGCGAAAATCGCCGGGGCGACGCTGTTCATGCAATCGGTGCAGGACCTGCGAATCGGCGGGCGGGCCAGCAGTGCGCAGTTTCAATACACGCTGCGCGGCGACAACCTCGACGAACTCAATCAGTGGGCGACGTCTCTGCTCGAAAAACTCCGCAAGATCGACGGCCTCGTCGATGTCAATTCCGATCAGCAGAACCGCGGACTCCAAACCCGGCTGGAGATCGACCGGGCCTCCGCGTCACGACTGGGCATCTCGGTCCGTGAAATCGATAACACGCTGTACGATGCCTTCGGCCAGCGGCAGGTCTCCACCATTTACAAAGACAAGAATCAGTATCATGTGGTGATGGAAGTGGAATCCAACTTCGCGCAAAGCCCCGATGCGCTGCGGTATGTGTACATCCGCGGCACCAACAACATGCAGGTTCCCCTTGCCGCGTTGCACCAACCGTCGACGCGGACCGCATCCCTGTCGGTGCCCCATTCCGGGCAGTTTCCGTCCGTCACACTGTCGTTCAATCTGGTGAAAGGCAAATCGCTCAGCGATGTGCTGCCGCAAATCGAGCGAACAGTGCGGGACTTGCAAATGCCCGCCGAAATCACCGGCCGCTTTCAAGGCGCGGCCCAGGCATTTCAGGCCTCGCTCAGTTCGCAGCCCCTGTTGATCCTCGCCGCGATTGTCGCCGTCTATCTGGTGCTGGGGATGCTCTACGAAAGCTACATCCACCCGCTGACGATCCTGTCGACCATTCCCTCGGCCGGCGTCGGCGCGCTGCTCGCGCTGATTGTCTGCCGCTCGGAATTGAACGTAATGTCGATGATCGGCATTCTGCTGCTCATCGGCATCGTGAAAAAGAACGCCATTTTAATGATCGACTTCGCGCTGGAGGCCGAACGCCGTGAAGGCAAGTCGCCTGAGGATGCGATCTTTGAAGCGTGCCTCCTGCGGTTTCGGCCCATCACCATGACCACCCTCGCCGCGCTGCTGGGCGGCTTGCCACTGGCATTGGGAACCGGCGTGGGATCGGAACTGCGCCAACCACTGGGCATCGCCATCGTCGGCGGCCTGATCTTCAGCCAGATGCTGACGCTATACACAACGCCGGTCGTGTATTTGTATCTCGACTGGCTGGCGAACTGGCGGCGCGCTGTGGTGCGCTGAGGGTGGTCCCGCCGACGCCGTCGGCGGGCTTTGGTTGATCCGCGCCGATGGCATGCGCACCTCAAAGCCCGGCGACGGCGTCGCCGGGACCACTCTCGGGTACGGGCTCCCCATGCTTCCACACGGCCGCACCTTCCTTGACGTGATCCGCGATATATTTGAACGCATTCACTTGATGCGCCCGATCCTTGATCGGCACAAACTTCGCGCCGTCGGCCCAAACCTTGGCCGTGTCTCCCGATTCGCGTAACCGAAACGTCACATGCCGCTTGACCATTCCCATCTCCTGCCGCGTGCGTATCGGCGGCAGTTTCACAAGCAGATGCACATGCCGACCGTTGACGGCGACGATGGCAATCTGCGCCCCGAGTCGGATCAATTTCTCATGCAGCCAACATAAGACAAAGCAGCGCTGTTGCCGCGAAAATGTGCGGGGCCGGTCCGTCAGACTCTCTTCCGCAATTCGCTGCAAGCGATCGTAAAGTCCCGGCGGCGGCGGTTGCTTGTAATCGCCAGCGACTTCTTGCCGGTGGTCACGCGTGCGGAATCCTCGCGGATCGCCGGGAAGCCATGCGGCGTATGTCGTAAGGATCACATGAAACCAGCGGCGCGAATCGGTATCGGGCATGACCGCGACTTCAGAGTGGTCCCGCCGACGCCGTCGGCGGGCTTTGGTAAAATGACTCACACAAAATATATCAGCACTGAATTCACACACAAAGCCCGGTGACGGAGTCGCCGGGACCACTCTCAATCCAATCCATCCGTCTTCCACAACCGGACTTTGCCATCGAATCCGCCGCTGACAATCATGTCGCTGCCCGGCATGACGGCGACCGATCGCACGCCGAGTTCTGAGGAAGAATGGGCCGCCCATTGTTTTTCCGCTTTGCCGGTCTCCAGATCCCACAAAATCAACTGCTTATCAAACCCGCCTGAGACCAGGTGTTTGCCATCGGCGAGAAACGCCACCCCAGCGACGGAATGCGTGTGGCCTTGCAGCACATGCA
>Ga0335397_10002286_pt1 | contig 26108 bp, 24 predicted proteins | sample MAT04_FD_205740 | JGI IMG/M metagenome (GOLD analysis project Ga0335397, IMG submission 205740) | Freshwater microbial communities from Lake Fryxell liftoff mats and glacier meltwater in Antarctica - MAT-04 (spades assembly) (version 2) ... | reverse complement strand
TTCCCCGACAAACACGTTGAACCGCACAAAAAAACTGGGAAAAGACGGCCATTAAGCCGCCACCCCTCCACAAATCAACCTCGGCAAACGAAGAACAGGAGTGCATTGTGACGGACGTTTCCAAAATCGGCCTGAACAATTTTCTTCAGCATTCGCAAGTCGTGCGATGACTTCGGACGTACACCGCATAAACCACGAAATGCTCGACAGCCGAGCCCGCAGTTCCACCAGTATTTTCGCGTCTGCCAACAAAGACTTGAGATCTGTCTCCGCAGGTTCCGCAGGCGAACCATCTTTGTTGCGACGAGACGGAAACAGGTTCCACCAGCGGCGAGCCACCTCTTCATCAGTCCAGTCTTTGACCACATCGGGTCGACTTCTGAGGATTGCGTGGAGGTGATTGGACATCACCGAAAATCCCAGAATATCAATCCCGAAGATTCCGGCGAGAAACTCCAGCCGATTCCGAATCCATTCACGGCGATGCTCGTAATTCTGTCCCGTCAATTCATCGGTCCCGCAGAGAAGGCCTCTCCGCACACAGCGATTCACGCAGTGAACCACCTGAATCTCACCCTCCGACAAAACCTCTCGCCGATTGATCCGTGCCATGAATAATCCTTTCATGGAAACCCAAATGACATTGAAAGACAGTAGCTTACAAATTCCATGTAAAGTCGTCAATATACTTTGGATGGCCCCGTTGTGGCCGTCGCGTTGTGGCCGTCAGCGCTACCTGCGGAGCAAGCGGCCGGGCGCGTTTATCGTTTGCCGACAGAAGCGGAATGGGAGTACGCATGCCGTGCGGGTACGACCACTGCCTACAGTTTTGGAGATGATGATTCTCGACTGGGCAAGCATGCGTGGTTCGCCTTCAATCGCGAAGGGACACCCCATGTAGTCGGTACAAAGTTAGCGAACCCGTGGGGCCTGTATGACATGCATGGGAATGTATTTGAGTGGTGTTTGGACTGGTACGGTCCATATCCAACTGATGCAGTTTCCGATCCGCAGGCGCCTCAGGGGCCTCAGTCGGACATTTTTGGTGTCCGGGTGTACCGCGGCGGCGGTTGGGGCGACGCGGCATCTTGCCGGACGGCGATCCGCACCCCCGGAGACCCAGAGGCCCGCTCGGACGGCGTCGGCTTCCGCGTGGCGCTGAGTCTGTCTCTGGAGTCGCCGGAGGCGGTCAAGTAAGTGCATGGCTCCCACATAACAGCTCCGCGACAGATCTCCGAGTGAGACAGGCCGTAAACCACGGCCATTGGCATTCGTCACTCGGAGATTGACGGCTACTATTGTCACAAATCTAGCGAGGCATTGATCTCTGGCCAGCGGATCGAACAGGCGGACGGCTGAAACAAACCACCCAATTCTTGTTTGGCAGGAATGAGGGAACCCGACCTGAGGACAGGTCGGGCTACAAGGGCCGGGCGACTTATTCGTCATCCGCCCGTAGTTTTGCCATGACGGTCAGGTCTTCCAGAGTTGAGGTGTCCTGAGTCGATTCACGGCCCGCAGCGACATCTCTCAGCAGGCGACGCATGATCTTTCCGCTGCGAGTCTTCGGCAAAGCCGCTGCAAAACGGATCTGATCGGGGGTGGCCAGTGCGCCGATGGTGTGGCGGACGTGGTTGATCAGCTCTTTCTTCAGATCATCATCTCCCTCGCCACTTTTCAGCGACACAAAGCAGCAGATGCCTTCGCCTTTCAACTCATGTGGAAATCCAACAACGGCAGCTTCTGCAACTTTTGCGTGCGCGACAAGGGCGCTTTCCACTTCCATGGTGCTGAGCCGATGCCCGGAAACATTGATCACATCGTCCACACGTCCCATAATCCAGATATAGCCGTCTTCATCATGGCGGGCTCCGTCGCCGGCGAAATAGCAGCCAGGGATGTCCGAGAAATATGTTTTCTTGAAACGATCGTGGTCACCGTAAAGTGTTCGCAACATTGATGGCCACGGCTGCCGCATCACCAGGAGACCGCCTTCATTCGGCCCCAGACTCTGGCCATCGCGAGTCACAATATCCGGCACAACGCCAGGCAGTGGTCTCGAGCAACTGCCGGGTTTTGTTGGCGTCACACCTGGCAGCGGGCTGATCATGATTGCACCGGTTTCCGTTTGCCACCATGTGTCAACGATCGGGCAACGTTCCTGACCAATCACGCGGTGATACCACATCCATGCTTCCGGATTGATAGGCTCGCCAACGGAACCCAGTAGTCGCAGACTCGACAAGTCATATTTTTCCGGCCAGTGGTTTCCCCATTTGATAAAGGCGCGAATAGCAGTGGGAGCCGTGTAGAAAATACTGACTTTGTACTTTTCGACCATTTCCCAGAAACGCCCTTCGTCCGGCCAGTTGGGCGCGCCTTCGTACATCACGACTGTGGCACCGTTGGCGAGTGGGCCGTAACAGATATAACTGTGTCCGGTCACCCAGCCGATGTCTGCGGTACACCAATATGTATCATCATCCTTCAGGTCAAACACCCACTTGGTCGTCATCATCGTGCCGAGCAGATAACCGGCGGTGGTGTGCATCACGCCTTTGGGTTTTCCGGTACTGCCGGATGTGTACAGGATGAAGAGCGGATGTTCGCTGTCGAGATGGACTGGATCACAGTCAGCCGACATGCCTTCCATGAGTTCGTGCCACCAGAAATCGCGATCCGGAACCATATCGACATCACCACCGGTCCGCCGCACGACGACGACTTTTTCCACGGACGGCGATTTCTCCATACTGGCGTCTACTGCAGCCTTGAGTGGAATTTCTTTTCCACGCCGCCAGCCGCCATCGGACGTGACGATGACTTTTGCCTGAGCATCATTGTTTCGGTCGGCGACTGCGTCAGCACTGAAACCACCGAAGATAATAGAATGAATCGCTCCGATGCGCGAACAGGCAAGCATCGCGATCGCCAGCTCGGGAATCATCGGCATGTACAATGTGACGCGGTCACCGGACTGCACGCCCAGTTTTTTCAGCACGTTCGCGAACTTGCAGACTTCTCGATGCAGATCCTGATAGCGCAGGACTCGGGTATCACCCGGTTCGCCTTCCCAGATGAGAGCCGCTTTGTTGCGATTGGGGCCCTTCAGATGCCGGTCGATGCAGTTATAGCTGGCGTTGATCTTGCCTCCGCCAAACCATTTTGTGTCGGGCATATGCCCATGCATCACAGTATCCCAGCGACGAAACCAGTCCAGATTGCCCGCCATTTCTCCCCAAAAACCCGACGGATCATCTTTCGCGCGATTCCACATGGCTTCATACTGCTGCTCACTGCTGATATGTGCGCTGGCCGAAAACGTGGCGGGTGGTGCGAATGTTCGAGTTTCCTTCAGAGTACTTTGAATGCTCTGGTTGCCGGACTGAGTCATGCGTCTGCTAGCTCCTGCGTGGTAACACTGCGGTGGAAGTGGGTGGATTCAGGGCGTGCATTTTGAGGTCGCTACTTCAAATTGTCCACCTGCTTCGGCATTTGGTCGAACCTTTCCGCCGGAAACGGCTGTCCGTAAGCGTTTCAGCAATCCCTGCACGACTTGACTATTCGGATTTTGGCGGTCATCACGATTTTCACAAAATCGACAACCGGTTCTTGACGAACCGTTCGAGACGCATCATTCTGCCATCATCGCTTTGGTGCTTTGTTTTTCTGAGGTCAATTGCCTTGTCGGAAAGCAGTAGTCAGCCGCCCACAACGGATACAGACATTTCGGTCGCAAACGTTGCCGAAACGTCCACAAACGCGACATCTCCAGTTGTGCTGGGATTTCGTCCTCAGGACCGACGAGCGATGACTGCGTTGATGTCTGTTCTGTTGGTGTGGCTTTCGATTGAGTGGATTGTCGTCGCCACGCGCCGTCCGGACCCGCTTTTGCTGCAACGTGGCTCTGATTTTCGGGCAAATTTCCTGGTCAATATCAACGATTCAATCTGGGTGGATTGGATGCAACTGGAGGGTATCGGCCCCTCGCTCGCGCAGCGAATTGTTGCCGACCGTCGAATCAATGGCCCGTTTTCTTCCATCGAAGATGTTAGGCGAGTTCCCGGAATCGGCCCAGCCACCCTCGACCGAATCCGCCCCTGGCTTACAATAGGCCATGATACCAACGAACTCCGATCCGCCGACGCCCCCAGCGAGCGTCGCTCAAGAACGCAGCCTGCAGCCAACCAGCGGTAGCCGCAAACGCTTTGTGGTTTACCGAAACAAAGTGAAACAGCGGCAGCTTCCCAAAGGCAGCATTCATTCCACAGGCGATTCGCGCTCCGCGAAGGATCGGGCGCGCACATCGTGGCAGTTGGTGCGGGAATTCTTCCGACTGCTGCATCCGTACCGACGTCAGGTCATTTTTTCACTGCTGACAGTCACTGCATCCACAGTACTCGGCCTGCTGCCGCCCGCAGGAACTAAGTTTGTGATCGACTTTGCCCTGGACGGCATACCTTTGCCCGGATGGATCGCTGCACGATTTCCATCTCTCAACACGCCCACGCGAATTCTGGGTGCGGCGGTAATGGTCGTTGTCAGTGTGTCGCTGCTGAAAATTGCGATTCATATTCAGGGCCGCTGGTATGCGACGAAAATTTCGAAACAGATCCAGCTTGCTGTGCGTCGTCAGGTCTTCGATCACGCAGTCAGACTTCCTTTGCATCGTGTTCACGAACTCCGATCCGGGGGCGTCGCTTCTGTGCTGCGTGAAGACGGAGGCAGCGTCGGCGAACTTGTCTTCGGGATGCTTTACAATCCTTGGCGCGCTGGGATTCAGTTGCTTGGAAGTCTGGCCGTTCTGGCCTGGGTTGACTGGACGCTGTTGCTGGGAGCATTGATCCTGTTGCCGACCGTGTTTATCACGCACCGAGCATGGATTAACAGTATCCGTCCGCAGTTTCGAGCGATTCGAAAACAGCGTGAATCGATTGACGCAGGTGCGGCGGAGACGTTTGCAGGTATGCGAATTGTGCGCGCATTCAGCCGACAAAAACGTGAAGCAGTTCGGTTTTCTGAAGAAAACAACCTGATGGCACGCCAGGAACTTTATGCCTGGTGGTGGATGCGCGTCGTCGAAATGGTCTGGGAAGCCCTCATTCCAGTCGCCAGCGCCGGACTGCTGTTCTACGGCGGTTCGCGCGTCATCAGCGGACATCTGACGACCGGCGATCTGATGATGTTTCTGGTCTATCTGCTGATGCTCCTGGAACCGCTGGCAGCACTCGCCACCAGTGCTACACAGTTTCAAAACAGCCTGAGTGGACTGGACCGTATTCTCGATTTGCTCCAGGAACCATCGGAAATGAAATCCACGCCGGACAGCATTCGAGCTGACCGAAACAACATTCGGGGAGATATGGCGTTTGAAGACGTCACGTTCGTCTATCCCGGCACAAAGACCGCTGCGCTCAGTAACATCAACCTGACAATCAAAGCGGGCCAGACTGTCGCGCTTGTCGGCCCGAGCGGTGCTGGAAAGACGACACTCTGCAATCTTGTGGCGAGATTCTACGACCCACTGTCCGGGAGAGTCACACTGGACGGGCGTAATCTGAAAGACTACGACGTTGAAACGTTTCGCGCGCTGTTGGGCGTTGTCGAGCAGGATGTCTTTCTGTTCGACGGTACGATTGCGAGAAACATCGCGTATTCCAGGAAACAGGCGACTCCGGAGGAAATTCTGCGAGCAGCAGAAATTGCCAACGCGATCGAATTCATCGACCGCCTGCCAGACGGAATCCATTCGCTGATCGGCGAACGTGGAGTGCGACTGAGCGGCGGACAACGGCAGCGATTGGCGATCGCCCGAGCGGTTCTGGCCGATCCGAAAGTGTTGATTCTGGATGAGGCCACAAGTAACCTGGATACTGAAAGTGAACAACTCATTCAGCAAAGTCTTGGACGACTCATGCAGGGGCGCACGAGTTTTGTGATCGCGCATCGACTCAGCACCATCGCGGGGGCCGATCTGATTGTCGTCGTTGAAAATGGTCAAATTCTGCAGACAGGCACACATCACGAACTTATGGCACTCGGTGGAAAGTATCGTACAATGGTCGAGCAACAAGTGCAGATGACTCTGGGAAGCGTTCAGGCCCAGGTGCGATAACTGGCGCGAATCGCGAACGAGATTCGTAGGTTCACTCGCCAGTTGGCATATTCTTCTTCTGCAATGCCGCTGTCAGAAACGTAGCCCGATCTGTCCTCAGATCGGGAGCCGAACACCGGGCCACGACGAAGGAATCCGACCTGAGGAGAGGCCGGACTACATGTACGCAGTTTTGCGAGACTGTTGGCATCCTGCCACTCTGTTCGTCGCAAGCGAGTGCATGGCAACGTTCTGTTTCATATGTATTGCCTTCCTTCCAGTTCCGCTGCGGTGGCTTTGTCCAGTTGAATTGTCCAGTTGTATTGTTAGCTGGCTCTTGTTGGCTCCTGGAGGCCACGATTATGGAATTCCAGAACTATTCGGCAAACTAAGTGAATACGGTTATGCCTCGCGCGATGGGACCCAGGTCGCAAACTGCGAGGGAAAAGTGGCTTAGACCACTGGAATCGGCGGTTTATTTGTCATGTTTAAGGGGGTGAGTCTGGCCTACCCTTAAACGAGGGCTACCCGATATCATCCCCATTTCTATTCACATGGGCAGCCAACGCCGGGACCAGGAATGCAGCGACTCCATCTCTTCGAGTGGGAAGACCAGCCTTGGTTGCCGAATGTCTTTCGTGATTTCATTACGGATCACCTCTGCCATTTTCTGTGCCATAAAATCCGCGACCCAGTGAATCAGGCGATTGCCGATCGACTCCCCGATTACTCGTTTTAATCGGAGGAATGGCCATCTTTCATAGTTTTTTCCTGACACCCTTCGTCGGTCGCCTCACCTGGCAACGATTTTTGCTGACTTATGTGCTCCCGTTGGCCCCGGCAATCATCCTCTGGGATGGTCTGGTTTCAGTCTTTAGAACTTACACCCCCGACGAACTGACTGCGATGGCCCAGAGTATCGACGACAGTAACTATGACTGGGAAGCAGGTCGGATGGAAATTCCCGGATCGGCCGGAATTCTAATGCCCACAATCTTTCTCGTCGGCTCTCCGGGAGTTTCTGCTCTGGTTTCGTGAATGACACGCTATCAGAAACGTAGCCCGATCTCTCCTCAGATCGGGAGCCGAACACCTGGCCACGACGAAGGAATCCGACCTGAGGACAGGCCGGACTACATGTACGCAGTTTTGTGAGACCGTTGCCACCCTGCTACTCCATTCGCCGCGAGCGAGCATCGAGCGAGTGAATGGCACTCCAATACTGCCAATGGCGACTGAAAAATCGCAACAGCGTTTCTCAGGGAATGCTTATTCCGTCGTCTGTTCGAAGTGGTGACGAGCCGTGCGACCACTAATCGACTTCTTTTCCAGCAATTCCGCTGCGATTAAATCCACGACCGTCCAATGCCTTGACTGCTGTAGAAGATGTTCAGTCTTCGACAGCAGTCGTCTGGTCAATTTATCCGCCTGCCCCTGTCCGCTGCGCATCACGGCCAGTCGGCGAACGGATTGCAGATCCATCGCAGCGCCGGTCCAGTTGTAAGCGCCACAATATAGTGCCTCCGCAACGACGCCAGCCAGCAGTATCAGGATATCCGCCTCCAAACGATCCTGCGATGCGCGGGAAACCCCTTTACGAAGTTCACAGTGCCCCAGACGACGCTGGTCCGGCAGGATGCTGACCTTTTGCACGGGCCGGTCAAAGACCAGGGCCATGACGGCATGACCAGCTTCGTGATAAGCTGTGCAGAGTTCCTGTGAATGATCACTGTTCGCCATAAGTTTTACGCAATTCGTCCGATCGACTGCAATGGTTTGCTCGTGTCCTGTCACCGATCTGCACTGCTGAATGCGACTACTTCCGGTGGATTCAGTTTCGCGAAGATCTTTTGCGCCAGCAGAAACATCAGCACGCAGGAAACCACAAATCCGATCACGGCAAGAACCATGATTGCTCCGGGAACTTTGCGTGATCCCGTAAGTTCGGGCCGTGTGCCCAGATATATCAATGCGGCGGCAAGCGCTGGAAGACCAATCACGGTACAGGCCTGGGCCAGCATAATCAACGGAACTACGCTGCCTTCGTTTCTCATCGCGGCAATCGCGACAAACATTCCGATGAGCAAAGCCACCACGGTCAGATGAACGGGCCACTTGTCCTGCAGTCGAGACCCCTTGCCGATAGAATCCGACATCACGGTTCCACCAATCAGAGCGTTCACCACAAAAGAACTCAGGGCCCCCGCCAGAATTCCCGAACAGAAGATGACCTTGGCGGTGGCACCAAACGAAGGCTCCAATTGTCGCGCCACATCGCCCACGGACGCCAGAGCCACGGGGGCCGGATTCCCGTAGAAGACTCGCCATGATGTCAGCAGCACGATCGAAGTGACGATGCCCAGCAACGAAATACTGACGATAGAATCGATCACTCCGGCGCGAACATCCGCCAGGCCCCAGCCTTTTTCTTTGACCAGGTACGCCTGATAGAACGCCCCGCCCACAGAGAAGGTCGTGCCGATCATCCCCAGCAACGGCAGCCAGTCAGGTGATGCCGCTGGCAGCACCGGTTCGAACGATCGCGGCTTGCCGATGACGACCACGAAATTGACCAGGAACGCCACCGTCATCATTCCCATGAGCAGCTTCATAAAGCCTTCGACCGAGCCATACAGGTTTCTGACGAGATACAAACTGGCGATGATCAACAGGTTCGAAATGACCAGGGCCGCAGCGCGGACGTTAAAACTCAGCTGCTCGTCGCCGAACAACGGTTCGATCCCGCCGATCAGGGCGATGTTGTTCGAAGATTGAAAGAAAGCCACCAGAGTGAACAGAGTCAGGCCGATGAAGACAGCCACCGGACGCCCAAGCCGACTTGCCAGTTCATCACACAGGCTGTTTTCGTAGACAACCCCCAGCCTGGCAGACAACGCAACCATCGCGATCATCAGGATTACTGACACAATCACGACGGGAAATCCGATCAGCCCGAATGACGCTCCAACCTTGGAACTGGTCAGAATCGATCCCGGTCCCAGCACCACCGCAGCCACGATAATCGCCGGGCCAATGCTCCGGAAGATGCTTCTGCGGGGAATAAGCGAATTGTTCGAGGTCGCGGGGGTTACCGGGTCTGACATGTTTGCAATTCTTTTCGTGGCTGTGGTGTTCCAGGAACGCAAAAGGTGTCAGCAACCGAATCGGCCATCTTTGCGGAAACGGTTTCTGATACGAATAGCACCGTTTATCGTTCTCGAGTTGCCCCTGTCCGATCGACCGAGCTCTACTTCCGCAATTCATACTCTTTGATTTTGCGATACAGCGTGCGTTCGCCGATTTCGAGCATTCGGGATGCTTCTTCGCGGTTGCCGTCAGTGAGATCGAGTGCCCGCTGGATGTAGTATTTTTCGACTTCTGTCATTGGTCTGCCGATCAGTCCATCAGCGCCTGATGGCATTTCTTCGTCCGCATCGGGTAACTGATCTTTGACCAGCACGGCGATTTCTGGCGGCAGTCCGTCGATGTCGAGAACTCCGTCGTTGTCCAGCACCAGCATGCGTTCAATGGTATTTCGCAATTGACGAATGTTGCCCGGCCACTGATAGGCCAGGATTGCCTTGCGCGCAGCTCGAGAGAATCCTTGCGCGTCACGGCCTGTGCGTTTTGTTAAATCGCGCAGAAAGTGTTCCATCAGCAATGGAATATCGCCCGAACGTTCACGCAATGGTGGCAGGTTGATCGAGACGACGTTGATTCGATAGTACAAATCTTCGCGGAATTTTCCGTCCTGAACAAATTTCTGGAGATCAGCATTGGTCGCTGCCACCAGTCGCACGTTGATCGGCAACTCGTCGTTTGCTCCGAGTCGCGTGATCTTGCGCTCTTCCAGCACACGCAGCAATTTGACCTGCGTATCCATCGGCATTTCGCCGACTTCGTCAAGGAATAACGTGCCTCCGTTGGCGTGTTCAAACTTACCGATGCGGCGTCCCATTGCCCCGGTAAACGCACCCGCTTCGTGACCAAACAGTTCACTTTCCAGAATACTGTCTGGTAGCGCAGAAATGTTGAGCGGCACGAAGGGTTTGTTTTTACGCGGACTATTCTGATGCAACGCGCGGGCCACAAGTTCTTTGCCCGTTCCGTTCTCACCGTGAATCAGGACCGTGCTGTCCGTGGGCGCGACACTCTTCAGAATATCAATGATGTCGTGCATCTGGGGACTATTGCCAATCACGCCTTCAAAGCCAAAGCGTTCGTCCAGAGACTGGCGGAGTTCTGCATTGCGCCGAATGAGTCTCAATCGAGCCGACGCTTTTTCGACAGCGGATCGTAACTCGCCGATATCCAGCGGCTTGGTGAGATACGTGTACGCTCCATGCTGCATCGCGGTCACGGCGGACGCGATGGAACCGTGGCCCGTCAGTACGATGACTTCGGCGTCAGGAAGTTCGTCCTTGGTGAGTCGCAGGATTTCCAGACCATCGACTTCTCCCATTCGAAGATCGGTGACGACTACGTCCCACGATTCCGAATTGATCAACTGCGCTCCGCGTTCGCCCGAACCTGCGACTTTGCAGTCACAGTTGATCCGCGCAAGCGAATCGGCGACAGCCTGAGCATGGCCTTCGTCGTCATCGACGATCAGCACGCGCACAGGAATGGTGGAGAGATCAGCAGAATCGTTTTTTGAATCGGACATTTATTGCGGAAAAAACACAGACTGAATGGGTTCGCTTTGGTGAATTTGTTGATTGAGGGTAATCAAGAAGTGACCCAATTCAAAATGTGATGGCCGTTTATTGCTCATTCTGGGACTCAAAGCGACGCCCGGGCAGTCTGGATCTGAATTTGACAACAGGGAACAGGCGGAAATCCTTCAAATTGCACGGATTTCTTCTCTGACGAAAGATCCGATCGAAAGTTTTACCGACAACTGCAATAATATCGGAAGAGTCGCCCTGCGGGCCTGAAACTGAAATGAAGGATGAACGCCATGTCGCTGCCGGTACTTTCTGAACCTGTTGCCTCCGGATCTGTTGCCATCGAAGAGGATCCTCTCGATTTGATGGACGAGATCGATGCGCTGAAACAGGAAAAAGATGCCACGATTTTGGCGCATTTTTACGTCGATGGGGAAATCCAGGACATCGCCGACTTTACCGGCGACAGCCTGAAACTGGCACGCGATGCGACGCGAGTCACCACATCGACGATCGTCTTTGCCGGCGTTCATTTTATGGGCGAATCGGCGAAGATCATGAATCCGCAGAAGCGAGTCCTGATTCCCGATTTGCTGGCCGGTTGTTCGCTGGCCGACAGTTGTCCGCCCGATCAACTGGCGGCGTTTCAGGAACAACTCCGTGCGACGGGTCGTGATTTTCAGACCGTCGCTTACATCAACACTTCCGCCGCCGTGAAGAGTCTGTGTGACTGGATCGTCACCAGCGGGAACGCGCGTGAGATTATCGATCGCGTTCCGAAAGAAAAAGAAATTCTGTTCGTACCGGATCAGCATCTGGGCCGTTATCTCGTGGAAATCACCGGGCGAAAAATGATCCTTTGGCCTGGCTCGTGCATGGTACATGAAATCTTCAGTATTCAGGATTTGATTCGAGCAAAGAAGAACAATCCCGGTTGTATCGTGATCGCACATCCGGAGTGTCCGCAGAATATTCTGGAGATTACGGATGTTATCGGCGGTACGGAAAAAATGCGGCAGTATGTGATGGCTTTGAAGGAACCGACGACGTTTCTGGTCGCGACCGAAGCAGCCATGATTCATCCCTTGCAGAAAGCGGCTCCGCAGCATACGTACATTCCCGTCCCCGGCATTATTGCGTCGTCCGGAGAAACCTGCGCCTGCAATCGCTGTCCACACATGGCACGGAATACTCTGCAAAAAGTTCGCGACTGCTTGCGGGACGGAAAACCGGAAATCGAATGGAAAGACTATTTTCAAAAAGCCCGAGCGGTACTCGATAAGAGTTTGCTGCAGTAAATCATTTCACCCACTACGCGACGGAGAGCGGTTCGTTCTATGAAGACGGAAACACAAGATCATCCCTATGGCAAAGCTGTTGCCACTCTGATTGACGAATTCGGAAAACTCCCCGGCATCGGACGCAAATCTGCAGAACGGCTGTCGAACCACGTCCTGTCCTGTTCAAAGGAAGAAGCCAATGCTCTTGCCGATGCGATTCGTACAGTGAAAACCAACGTCAAACGTTGTTCGATGTGTTTCAATCTGACCGAAGACACACTCTGCCGAATCTGCCGCGATACTCGGCGAGATCAGCATATCGTGTGTGTGGTGGAACAGCCCAAAGACGTCGTCGCCCTGGAATCTTCCGGTGCTTTTTCCGGGCTTTATCATGTCCTTGGAGGTCGGATCGCGCCGCTTGATGGGATTGGCCCGGAAGACCTGACGATTCAGCAACTGATCCATCGAATTCGCAAACAGGGGATCACGGAACTTGTGATGGCGACCAACCCGACACTGGAAGGTGACGGGACTGCCCTGTACATCACCAACCTGCTGCAAAACGACAACGTGCGGATCACACGTCTGGCACGCGGCATCGCTTCCGGCAGTGTGCTGGAATTTGCGAACCGCGAAATGTTGGCCGATGCGTTAAAGGGGCGTCAGCAATTCTGATCCGGTCGCAGCCGAGCTTCAAGTGCCTGTCGCCCGCACCACGGCTGCTTCCTGTTTATGACTCGAATTCGACTCAAACGTTGTGGCGTCACGCCACTTCCATCGACGGCAAATCTAAGCAACCCGCTGCGACCATTCCGACACAATCTTCCAGCCATCACCCCTTGGTCGTGACAGGCCAGCACTCGGGGTGTATCATTCCAGACTATCGAAAAACTAATAGAATTGATGCGGGTCGCGAAAACACCGCTGGCGGAATTCTCAATGAGTAATGCAACTGAACCAATCAAGCTTGCCGCAAAGGCCCTACTCGATTCTTTGCCTGACGATGCTACCTGGGAGGATGTTCAGTACCACCTGTTTGTCCGTCAACAGATCGCGGCAGGTCTGGAAGATGAAGCTGCCGGAAGGTTGCTGGGCACCGACGAAATGAGGGTACGATTGAATGCTCACAAACAACGACGTGAAGGAGCGAGGAATTGATTGTTCGATAGACTGAACGAGCTTCGAAGGACGCGATTTCAATTTATGATTTTATTGCTGACCAATCTCCAACATATGCTGAATCGGTCTACTCACGGATACTTGCTCGGCCAAATTCACTTTTGAATCATCCAGAATCTGGCTCAATTGTGCCTGAGTACAATCGCCGTGACATACGCGAAGTGTTTGTGCATTCGTTTCGCTTGATTTATCGAATCGTCGATGACGAGGTTCGCGTCCTGACAGTAATTCATGGACGCCGAGTTCTCCCTTTGGATGTTAGACAATTCGACTAACACCTGGGTGACCCGTTGAGTCAAGGGTGCTGTCCAGCTACGTCCGACTGCTGGCAGACAATTTCATCACCAGCCAGATGAAAGCGCCGGAGCCTAAAGTCGCCGCCGTGCGAATCAGGTCGTGACTGTCATGGCGGAACATCATGGCGATGAGGACGAGTGTACTCAAAACGAAAAACGTCGCCGCAGCCAGCGTGAACTTCGATGGACGCCGTGCCGCTGCTGTGCCGTTGGAAGAGCTGCCCGGCACCGACATCAGCAGTGTCGCTACGGTGATTGCGGATGACAGTGATGACGTCACACCCAGAAATCCCAGCAGGTCTCGCAGGTTACTTACCAGCACCAGCGCTGCTGCGAGACTCGCCTGCAACAGCACGGTGCGATGAATGGAATTTGGTCCGGATCGAAATGTGAGGATGCGCCAAGTGCCTGCGCCAAGTGCCTGGCACCTCTTGCAGTCCTCCAAAAAGTTGGGAAGCACTTTTCGGTTCTAAAAGGCCCGGCTTTCCGAAACGCCGGGCCTCGTATCGCATTCATCCACTGCTCGTTGCTGGCCTGACCCTTGTGTATACCTTCAAAAGGATCTCGGCCAGGACTCACGGGATGTCTATCGAGCCGTTTTCCCGTCTTCAGTACTGTCTGCCGTCCGCTTTGTCGCTGGAGATGCTTGAGTCCCGGCGGCAGCCGGCGGCGTGAAAAGGAACGGTGGAAGTGGGTATTCGATTCTGCATTCGATGACTGGAACTTTACCTCGGATCATTCGCACGTTGGCCACATTCAGGAGTTCCCTTTCCAGAATTACAGCCGGGTTCGCATTTTCTGCCGGCGTCAATTCAGGCGATTCCTTCTTTCCGAGTTCAATCAGCTTCTGAACACTAGCAAGTAGTTTTTCAGCATCTGCTGTAGGTCTCCCACGTAAACGAACGATTGCCTCAACAATGTGTGATTCTTTTCTGATATCAATCCCACAGGAGATCGTATCGACAGCCTGAGTCACAAGATTGGCGTGATCGGCTCCCTCAAATCCTTCGAATACAGACTCCGAAGAAGTGGCCGGCAAAACAACACTGACGGCAGCAATGCCGCCGGATACGGCATTCCATTCGTCCGACCATTCACGAGCATTGATGTTTTCATCGCCAAACGCAAATCTACGGAGAGGCTCGAGCGTCGTCGGTGATCCGTCCTGGCCAACATCTAACAGAACTGCCAGTTCGTTCGGGCTGACGCTGAATGTTCGTAGCACCAGTTCCTTAGTCGTTGTTCGCACAGCAGGAATTTTTACTCCGGAATGTAGATCGGTGTATTTGATACCATCTCGGTCTCCATCTACGGAATCCGGGAAGTTGCGATGAATCGCATTCTGCCACTCGATTTGCCGATTAGTTCTAAAGGACATCGCTTCTGAGGCCCCCAAAAAGAGACGGCCTTTTTCACCGGGCTTCGTTCGCTTCTGACCACTAACTGACATTCGTTGGCTCGTCATCAAGGCGTCCAATGCATCGAGATCACAGACCTCGCCAAGTCTACCGAGCGATGACGTGTAATCGGACACTACCATTTTTATGACCTGTGCCCCACACGCTTCGCGCAGCCGACCGAAATTCACGAACACAGCGCCGTGGTCATCGAATGCCGCGTGAGAAGCGGGAATTTTCTCACCGCGAAATGTGCCAGAAATCATTCGATTTCCGGCCGCATCTTCTTTGACAATGTCGTACTCGGAATTCAACGATGTACCAGTAGACGTTACTTGGGCATCTTCGTTTCCTTCGGCCAATCCTCTCGATACGGTCGTCGCAATCCCAAGGACGACCATGAAAATTACCACCGCCGATGAAAGCAGCAAGTTTATTCCGGTACGATTGTGTCTGCAGTCCGTTGCGCGCAACATCTCAATTCTCCTGATCCAGTGACCTGAAAAGACGGGCATGATCAGCGTTTGAGAAGTCCGATTGGCGCTCTCATCCTGCTGAAGTGCCAGCCGGGAAATAGACCGAAGATAGTTCTCCGGTCCTCCGGCAATCGAAACTGCCAGTTGATCGGCTGCCAGCTCCTGAGCGAGTATCAGTCGCGAAACGAGGCTGTGCATCAACGGGTTGTAAAAGTGGATGACACGACATACCGTCGCCGCCAGTCGCCACGGTGCATCCTTGCGATACACATGCGCCAGTTCATGAGCCAGCACGCACCGCAATTCGTCAGTAGTCCATGTTCTCCATTGATCAGAGACCACGATCGCAGGCCGCAGAAACCCCACCACAGCTCCGCAGTCAATCTCCGGTGATTCTGCGAAATCAATTCGCACGGCCATTCCTGCGCCGCACTTCATCTCCGCCGCCAATTGTTGAAATGCGGAGTCATGGATGGCCACAGCACGGCGGCGAAGCCCGTGCAGCATCAGCAATCCTGAAATCAACCAAAGGACGCCGCAAAAAATCCCAAGGCCAGTCAGGATCATGGCTGCCCAAACGAATTGAAGACCTGCGCGGGACGGTGATTGTCGCCACAATGAAAGCGTTGCAAGCAAGGCCTCGTGGTCAACATAGAAGGCGGTCACATCTTCTTCGTCTGCAGCTGAAGGCAATTGACTTGAATTCGCGGAGGACTCGTCTGTATCACTGTTCCGCACGACCGAGATCTCAGTACCGGAAGTTGTCGCGCCGAAAGTTTTGTGTTCTCCGGAGATTGGTGGCAGAAATCGTGACATGGAAACAGGAATCAGCAGCGAGATCACCAGCACAATACCCACGGCCCATGCGCCGCAGCGGGCAGCGACTTCAGGACGTACCTGAAGTGTGAGCCTGATCACCGCGAGCACAATAGCCGACAGGATGGATACCTGCGCCGCGCACCACAACACGGAAAAAAACAATTCGGTCATCGTTGCTGCTCCTTCAGGACTTGCTCCAGCAGTTCACGTTCCTTTGCAGAGAGCTTCTTTCGACCACCCAGAATCTGCACCAGCAGTTGTTCACGCGATCCATTGAATAATCGCTGGACCAAATCACCGACAAGGCTGCGCGAGACATCGTCAAACGATCGCACCGCCCGATAGACAAACGGGCGTTCGCAGTTGACTGCCTCCAGAAATCCTTTATCGATGAGCAAACGAATCAGGTTGGCGACCGTGACATAGGCCCGGTCGAGCCCGGATTCGTCCAGCAGATCGCGAGCACCCTGAGCTGTTGCATTGCCGTGAGTCCAGAAAACATGCATTACCTCCAGCTCACGATCCGTAAGCTCTTTTGCAGTTGGGCGTGCCATTCCGGGGGGTCCTCCCTGTGTGTAAGTTCTGTCGATCCTGTCGTTGGGTTAAATTGCTTATCCAAATTTGGTTACACAAGCATTTGACCAATAACGCGGAATTGCGTCAACATCACTTTTCATCAAGCACGCAGTGAATTGTTTGATTCAAAGTTGCCGTCTCGCTCCGCCGAGACGTGCCTTCAATCTGGCCCGTGCGATCCGCGAACCGCGGTGGAGTCTCGAACGGCATTCGATCAGCGAAGATTAGCGTTCCTCACACAATGGGTGCGGTGATTCGTTGCACGATTCCTAAGGATGCGCCAAGTGCCTGACACCTCATACTGCTTCCTCCCGAGGCCCGTCGTTTCAACGACGGAAGTGCTTTCGTAAATTGGACATTCCTGTCCGACGTACGATTCACAACAAAAAGACGGGCAGGAACGCCCATCTCACTTTGGGGCTGCCGTGAGCCATGGCTCGTCGAAACTCTATGTTCGTCCACTGGTTGAGGCGTCTTCGACTTCGTTTTCGTGTTGGTTGTCGCAGGCGTCGGCTTGACCCTTATCGGCGATTATCCTCTGCCGCTGGGCACTCCGTCTGTCTGCCGCGACACACCCTGATGATCAACCAGACGATCGTCCCGGAACCCAGTGTCAACGCCGTGCGAATCAGGTCGTGACTGTCTTGACGGAACATCATCCTGATCAGGATGATGGTACTCAGCACGTAAAATGCAGCCGCGATTAACGTCGTGGCGGAGGGACGTCGTATCGCCTGCGTTTCAGCCAATGGAGTGGCTCGAAGCGGAATAAACAGCGTAGCCACCGTGACGGCGGACGACAGAGACAGTGTCACTCCGAGAAATCCCAGCAGGTCTCGCAGATTGCTGACGAGGACCAGAGCCACTGCCAGACCTGCCTGCAGCAGTACTGAGCGGCGGATGGAATTCGGACCAGTCCTGAACGCGGCAAAAAAGACAGCGTCGTCGGCCATGCGTGAAATTACGCGGGGGCCAATCATCAGCATCCCGGCGACGGACGACAGAGTTCCGAGGCCAATTGCCGTTCGAATGAGGAGTTCCAGGGGCGAACCACCAATCGCATGCGCCGCAATCGATGCGACGCGCGGGCTCGCGAGAATTTCGACAGCAGGTGTTGCCGTGACAAAAATCATGTTCAGCAGCAAGTACAGAATGGTCACCAGCACCGTTCCCAACATCAGCGATCGTGGAACAGTACGATCGGGATGCGATACTTCAGAAGCCACGTAAATGGCCGAATTAAAGCCCGCATAACTGAGTGAAATAAACATCACAGAAGTCGATATGGCCGACAGGGTTGGCCAGGCCAGGAGCGGCGGCAGCGCTTCTGCGGCCGCCTCCCAGTGCCATGGATGTGTCGAAACTACGGATAACGCGACGGCCAGGAAGCTAAACAACGCCAGTAGCTTGATTCCTACGATGGCATTCTGCAGCCAGGCAAACAGCTTTACGAGAAATGCGTGTCCCAGACCAAACACGACAATCACGGCGATCGCAGCCGTTCCGGTGGGTAACGTGGATCCTCGAATCCCGCCGGGGACCACATACTCTTCAAACGTTAACGCGACCAGAGCAATTGAGCCGCTAAATCCGACAGTCAGCGAAATCCAGCCTGCGAGGAACCCGAAAAACGGGTGAACCAGTCGCGACAGATACAGGTACTCGCCCCCGGATTTTGGCAGGCGCCGTGCCAACTCCCCGTATGCGACGGCACCACTCAGCGCAATCAAGCCGCCGACACACCATGCGAGAAGGACGCGACCAGGCGACTGCAAGTCCGCAAGTGCATACCCGGACGTCGTGAAAACTCCGGAGCCAATCATCCCGGCGATCACGACACCGGTCATTGTCGTCAGGCCGAAGTGGGCGTTGTCAACAGGCACCGTTTGTGTGTTGTTCTTCATTGCTCAAACAAACCATCGACGTTTAATCTTCCAGCACCATGATCTCGACTTTGCGGAAGTCAATCGGATGGCTTTCGGACTGAAGAGAAATGGTCCCGCCAGTCAGCATCAGATTGCCGTCTTTGATGAGTTTCTTTGCATCGTCATCGCGTTCGTCGAGTTGGGGTTTGGTGTATTCCAGCACAACTTCACCGTCCAGGAGATGGCGGATGACTTCGTTGTTGTGGACTTCAATCTCCGCCGTAACCCATTGCTCACCGTGGTAAGTCTTTGATGAGGAACTGATGCAGTGTTGCAGCTTGAGTTCACCGTTCATCACGACGTTAGTTCCGGGCGTGCAAAGATTTGAAGTCGTGCGATTGTCTTTGCCGTTACCGCCCAGCAACTGCACTTCGATGGAAACAGGGAAATCCTGATCCTTTGCCATCGACGTTGGATCCTGCCCGTGAATCATCACGCCACTGTTACGAGTCGCCCAGCCGGGGCCTTCCGGGCATTGTTCGCCGACGAATCGGTATTCGACCCGAAAACGGTAGTTCGAAAAACTGTCCTTGTAGAACAAGTGCCCGAATTGTTCGCCAAATTTCTGGTAGTGGCCACCGTCGTATCGAACCTGCAACATCCCATCGCGCACTCGGAAAGTATCGCCGTTGTTATTGCCAAAGTCTGAGTAACGAATCTTCGGTGTCCAGCCAGTCAGATCCTTGCCGTTGAACAAGGAAACCCACTCGCCCTTTGGATAGTCGCCGTCTGCACCTTGCGTCTGGTCAAAACCATAAACACCGAACAGGATTGCACACAGAATTCCGATGAGGAATTTCATAAGATGGCCTCACTTGCCGATCGAGTAAAGAAAGCTGAACGTACGGAAAAACAGATGACCATCCGCGGCCGACGGTGAAGCACGCATGCCGTCCGCCAAATGATTCTTAGATACCAGTTCGTAACTGTCTGCGACTTTCACAACGTAGCAATCGCCAGCTTCATTGCAGAAGTAAATCAGTCCGTTTGCTGTGATCGGAGTGGCGGTAAACGTTCCTTCAACCCGGTCTCGCCAGACTTCCTCACCGGTCTTCGCATTTACGCAGGCAATCACCCCGTTGTTCAGCATGCTGAAAATGCGATCTCCAATCAGCAGCGGAGCGCTCAGGTCGGAATTTCCTTTGTCACGATTCCAGACAACATGGGATTCCGAAACATCGCCGCGCGTGGAATCGTCCAGTCTCACGCTGAGCAGATTTGAACCCCGCGTGCCGGTATTGAGGATTGCATGATTCTGATAGAACATGGGTGGTGAAGATGCGTTGTAGTCGTCGTGACGGATGGCCCAAAGTTCTTCACCTGTCTGAACGTCATACGCAAACGCCGCTCTGGAACCGACTGAGACAACCTGCGCGCGTCCGTTGATCTCGATCACGTTTGGTGTACTGAAGGCTTTTCGCTGATCACCATCGCGATGTGGTTTGCCGTTTTCGTCCAGATCACCGTAGTTGGTCGTGCGATCTGTGCGCCAGAGAGTCTCTCCAGTGCGCTTGTTCAATGCCGTCAGGAATTGTGCATTGATCCCGTCGTATGTCAGAATCAGGATGTCGTTCCAGACGACCGGTGATGATCCGGGACCTCGAAAATGTCGGCAATTGATATCCCGCCGCTGCCAGACGACCTCCGTGGTTTGAGGATTGAGTCTTGCAGTCCCGTAGGTTCCAAAATGAACATAGACAGCGTCGTCTTCAAGGACGCATGATGGGGATGCGTAGGTGTTGACTTCGTTCCCCAGCGGTTCAGGTTCCGAATTTTCGAACAGCATTTTGTGATGCAGAACCTTGCCAGTGGCCTGATCGATGCAGTCCAGGAATTGCTGCTTTCCGTCCTTTGTGGCTGACGTCAACCAGATCCGTCCATGTCCAATGATCGGTGCAGAATGACCGAAACCTTCCAGTTCCAGTTTCCACGCAATGTTTTTTGACGGCTCTTCGGACCACTCCGTCGGCAGTCCCTCCGCATCTATCGCAGGGACATGTCCGTCACGGGCCGGACCCATTCGAGTCGGCCAGTTCAGTCGATCTGATGCCGTGCAGATGCCGGCACTCAGCACCACGTATGTCAGCATGGAAAGACCGAACTTGAAACGTCCTGACGACTGTCGTTGACCAGAATGTAAATTCGCAGAGCTTATCGAAGGAGAATTCATGCTGTAGAAAATCTTTGAAGACGAACTCGGAGAATGAAGTAAAGGGTCGGGAGTCTTTTTCGGAGAGTTGCTTGGTGAAAAACGCTGACGTTTCCGTCCGAAAAAGACTCCCGACCCTCTGCTCACACAATTAAAACGCCAATATGGGACAGTCGAACTACTTGTCCGTCTTCGGCAGAGGTCGCAGTTTCAGATTGCGCAGCTTTGCTGTTGTCTGCCATGTTGCAAATCCGAAAGGCTTGGAGCGATCCACCTCAAAGCGTGTACTGATTCGCTGGCCCGTGGTATCGACATCGACGATCTGTTTGTCGTCAATCCATGCGCTGATGTGGTCGTCCGTGACAATCAGTTTGATTTTGTACCACTGACCTTTTTCAAAATCGCGGTAGCTGGTCGTTTCGTTCTCAGATGCATCCATGCCGCTCAAACTGGAGAGTCCACAAACTCCACCGCCCCAGCCGCCAACGATCAGTGAACAGTGACTGTCCTTGACGGGAAACGTCAGGCCCGCAAAGAAATCGTTACCGGCGGCCCGCTGGGCTTCAAATTGCACTTCGTAGTTGCATTTCGGAAGTTCCTGCTCGGTGTGGATTCCGGACAGATCAGAACCCTGGGAAATCACAACAGCACCGTCTTCGAAGAAAACCTCGCCTTCACCGCCAAAGTTCGTCACTTTCCAGCCTTCCAGATCTTTGCCGTTGAAGAGCGATTTCCAGCCGTCTTTGTCAGCGGCAGTTTCTGAAACAGCGGCTTTCGGCTGATCTTCAGCGGCCTTGGTGTCGTCGATCGCGTACACAAGTGTCTGAGTCAAAGCAGCGGTCAGTGCGACTGCAAACAGGCGGGCGTAGAACTTGCGGACCATCTTCATTTCTCCCGAATTCTGCGGAATTCTGTGGACACGGTTTGAGTGTCAGAGTTGTCAACGAAGTGCATCTTATCGTTGACAACAGGCTGGGGGAAATGATTTCAGACTGGAGTGGCATCGATGACTGTTCACAGGCTGCAGCGTGGCATGGATACAGGCCTGACGAGAAAGGCTTTTGACTGACGACAGCAGGAGCGCGTAAGCCTATCCCGCGAACAGCAGCATCTGAAAGACCAGCATGCACATAGTCCAAACCTCCGGTGTGCCGCCGAACCACGGCAAAATAAACTTCGCCAGCAGCGGCTGCACTTGAAACAGCAGGAGCCTCGCCCTCCCGAAGCGAACATCGTTTCCGGAATGCAACATGTCAGAAGAATCTGTATTTCCGGCGAGTCGCCTGAACAAGGGGCAGACTGCACCGAGTTTGTCGATCGTAGCGATTGCCTGGAGTTTGGCTGGTTCGGATTCGCAACGCTGTGGCAGAAAGTCAACGTGCGAGGCGTTTTTTATGCAAGGTTACAGGTGTGGCATTTTTTTTGTACCGAAGAGCCACAAGCGAAGTCTTTGAAGCAGGCTGTCCCATGTCAGAAACATTGAAACGTCATCAGGCAGTTTTCCAGTGCGGCGCTTTGGTCGTCATTGGTCTTGTCGCATTCTGGCAGTCAGTGGCTTTCGACTTCGTCAACTGGGACGACGTGACATATGTGACGCACAACGAACTGATCACGAGCTGGTCACCGTCAAATCTCCTGGGCGTGGCCACGGAAACGGTCACTCGCAACTACGGCCCGCTGACGATCTTTTCGTTCCTGATTGATCATACGCTCTGGGGAAAAAACCCAAGCGGTTACCATGCGACGAACGTACTGCTGCATCTGGTCAACGGTGTGCTGGTCTTTCTGCTTTTAAAGCGGCTGACCGGGAACCAGTTCGTTGCGTGGCTTACAGCGGCTCTGTTTCTTGTGCATCCTGTTCAGATTGAAAGTGTGGTCTGGATCTCTTCGCGGAAAGGCCTGCTGTGCAGTGTGTTTCTGTTGTCGGCTGCGATCGTGCGACTTCGTCCGGAAGTGACTGCAAAACAGGATGCCTGGTATATTGGTCTACTGATTGCTGCGTTGCTTTCGAAGGCACTGGCCATCGTCTTTCCGCCAATCGTGCTATTGTACGATCTGCTCATTCGTCGCGAAAAATCAGCTCCCGCCATCGCACGTCAAATCATCCCAGGATTGCTCTCACTCCTGCTTCTGTTTTACACGGCGAGCGTACAAAACACCGTTCTGGGCGGTGTCCGCGGGCATATGGATTTCAGTCTGCTGCATATCATGGCCATCGACGTCACAATTCTGTGGAAGTACATCGGAATGCTGTGCTGGCCGACCAACCTATGCGTCATGTACGACCCACAGACAAGTGAAATCGGCAAGAAGGTTGTTGTCGGCCTGATCGGATGGGTGGCTGTCGGTTATGCGTTCTGGCGAGTCCGCAACACGCAGCCGCTGTGGATTCTGGGTGCAGGCAGCTTTCTTCTGTTGCTGTTTCCGGTGCTCAACTTCTTCCGCATCACCACGCTGATGAACGATCGTTACCTGTACTTGCCGAGCATCGTAGTGTTCGCTGTGGCCGCTGGTGCGGTTCATAGGATTCTCAGGTTCGCAGAAGTAGAATCGAGCGGTCTGGTGCAGCACCTCGGAAACAGTCTGCGAGGTATGGTGGCTGTTGGTGTTCTGGCCGCGTGCCTGACATTGACATTAAAACATCTTCCGGTCTGGCAGAATTCTCAGACGCTGTGGGCACATGCGATTTCGCAATATCCAAAGTTGCCGGTTCTGCGAATCCAGATGGCACTGGCGGTTCATGCCCTGGGACAGGAACGCGAAGCGATTCGGCAGCTTCAAGTCGCCATGCTGGAATGCCAGCCGGATGATCAGGACCGCGAACGCATGCGAAACATGATCGGCGAATGGGAAACTCGAATTACCGATCGCCGAAAACTGGCAACGGCTCTAAGCCGACATGCCGACAGCGCGAATTAGGCTTAACTACGCCGCATCCCGAAGCACATCGTCGATGACTTTTCGTTTTTTCGAACGCCGCCGGAGTTTATGCACCCATCCGTCTTCGGAATCGCTGGTCTCGTTGAAAAATGAGCCTGACAGCAACCGGTAAAAGAACAGAAGCGCGAACGCTCCGAACACAGCGGCGAAAAATCCTTTGAAGCTGATGGGGTCGATCGACATATCACGCCAGAAGAACAGCGCAGTGCCGCATCCGATGACACTGCCTGCAATACCGGTCAACATCGTGACCACCGCACCACCAGGATCTCGACCCGGCATGATCGCTTTCGCAGCCAGTCCGGTCAGCGTGCCGAAACCGACCCACCGCAGCAGTTCATTCAGACTTGTTCGCAGGATTTCTACGACTTCTGTTTCTGTCATCAACCAGCCTCCTGCTCAGGTACTCGCCAATCGGAATACCTGCTTATGTCTTTTTCGGCATTTCAGGAGAACTCGCCGCAATCCGAAACATGATCTTTCAGGACTCGCTTCGCCGTGACACCGTGCGTCTGGAATACCGGCAATTCCTGCCGGTACCTAACTCGCAGTTTCACTTTGCGCAACGTGGATATTGTCAGTACCGGAGAACCTCTCGGGGTTTTGCAGAAATTCGTCACGAGTTTCTTTTGTACTGAAGAAGTAGACCTTCGAGTGATAGGTTACCCCCAGTTCGATATTCCCAACCTGGGCAGTCTGATCGTTAACCAGAGACACGGGATCACATCCATTCAAAGCCGGGACAAATCGTTCCGGACTGGCCTTGAATCGGTCCAGTTCTGCCGCTGAAGCCAGACGATAACAGACCCCCTGAAATTCATATTGAAATTGAGCGTCTCCGATCTTCCATTCTTCAGATTCGGTCAGGGACACTGGTGAGAAACCCTGCAGACCAATCTGTTTTTCGGACTCTCGCTGCAGAGCCTGCGTCGTCACAACGTCAACCTTTGCAGGCGATGCGTTCGACCGGGAAACAGGATTTAATCGAGGTGCAGCAACTGGATTCTCGGTCTGTGCCACATTGACGGCCGGGCGGCCGGAATTGCCAGAGTCCACCGAGTTTCCGGAGCGGACAGGATTCTCCGAGACCCGCGCCACTCGTGAGCGGTGCGTATCCTCTGGAGCCTGAACGGGTGCTCTCGCCGGAGCGCGGAAGCGTGACAGACGGGCAACGTAGCCGATCCTTCCAGGTGATCCGACATCCTTCGACAGTATCTTGCCGTCGGACGTGACGATGACATCCGTCGGAAGCGAACTCACCCCAAATCGCCCTACAAGATCACGTCGTTCATCGGAATTGATTTTGACCCCAACAATGCCCGCACCCAGAACCGCCTGAACCTCGACAGAATTGAGCACCTGCGATTCCATCGTTCGGCAGGGACCACACCAATGAGCGTAAAAGTGCAGCACCATTGGAACATTCTGAGACTTCGCAAGCTTCTCGGCTGCTTCAAAACTGGCTTGCCACTTTTCGGTTCGACTTTTGTCATCCGCAATTCCACTGCGGCTCGACAACAATGTAAAAGCAAGCAGCCCGGCGATGACCAATCGTGCGTTAAATCTCGTTGCAAAGCCTGTTTCAATCCTCTTCTGAGTCCCTGGAGCTTCGTTCGTCAGCATTCCTAACCCTTCTCCGTTGTTGTCCGAATGACACACTTCGTGCAGTTCAACGGATCATCGTTGAAGGTGAGAGAAACACATCCTTCCATGTTCCCTGGCTGCGTAGAACGGCAATGCCACCACACACTCTCTGGGAGTTATGTACAGTCTCCAGTCTGCCGTGTCTACCGAAACCCTCCTTTACCCCTGTTATGTGCATAATTTCTATTTGCGCCATGCGTGTGATATTTACATTTTAACGTCGGTCACCAAACCAAAGTCCCGGCAGGACAACGATTTGCTTGGTTCTGTTCCTACGCCCACGAGAGATCGTGGTCCGCGAGTGGCAGATTGCGAATCCGTTTGCCGGTGGCTGCAAAGATCGCATTGCAGAATGCGGGTGCGAACGATGGTACGCCAGTTTCGCCCACACCAGCCGGAGGCGCGGTACTCGGCACAACATCAACAATGATTTCACGCGGCGAATCACTCATCTTAGCCACTTGATAACTGTCGTAGTTGGTTTGCTGAGCCTGACCGTTCTTGAAGGTAATCTTTCCGTAACGCGTCTGGGTCGTTCCCATGATCGCGGCTCCTTCGACCTGAGCGACAACTCGATCCGGACTCACAATCGTTCCAGCGTCCAGCGACACCCAGACTTTCGGAATATGAACTGTGCCATCCTTGGCAACTTCCACTTCAACAACA
>Ga0335397_10002281_pt1 | contig 26151 bp, 20 predicted proteins | sample MAT04_FD_205740 | JGI IMG/M metagenome (GOLD analysis project Ga0335397, IMG submission 205740) | Freshwater microbial communities from Lake Fryxell liftoff mats and glacier meltwater in Antarctica - MAT-04 (spades assembly) (version 2) ... | reverse complement strand
TGCCGCCTGGATCATGGGATATACGCTCAACCGGGTGTCGCTGTTCGCGCTGATCTTCTCGATCGGAATTCTGGTCGACGATGCCATCGTCATCATCGAAAACATCGCGCGCCATTGGGGAATGAACGATGGCCGCAGCCGCGTGACCGCCGCTGTCGATGCGGTGGCAGAGGTTGGCAACCCCACCATCGTGGCGACCCTGACCGTCGTGGCCGCGCTGTTGCCGATGCTGTTCGTGTCCGGCCTGATGGGTCCCTACATGAGCCCGATCCCTGCGAACGCCAGTGCCGCGATGATTTTTTCGTTTTTCGTAGCCGTGATCATCACGCCTTGGCTGATGGTCAAGGTGGCAGGCCGCGCGCCAACGGTTGCGCATGGCCATCATGATGCCGATGGCGACCATGCCGGCGGGGTTCTGGGGCGGCTTTACGGCCGGGTGGCGCGGCCTTTGCTCGCCAGCAAGACCCGCAGTCTGCTGTTCCTGCTGGTCACGGTGACCTTGTCTTTCGGGTCGCTTGGCCTCTTGTACACGCAGGATGTCACCGTGAAACTCCTGCCCTTCGACAACAAATCCGAACTCTCTGCGGTCATCGACCTGCCCGAAGGCGCGTCGGTTGAGGCGACGGACCGTGTAGCGCAGGACATCGCGGGCGTCGTGTTGCAACTGCCCGAGGTCGTCTTTGTGCAGACCCACGCCGGGACCTCTGCGCCTTTCAACTTCAACGGGTTGGTTCGGCATTATTACCTGCGCGCCGCCCCCCATCTGGGCGAGGTGCAGATCACCTTGTCGCCCAAGGCTGACCGGGACCGGCCCAGCCATGCCATAGCGCTTGATATCCGCACCCGGCTGGCGGGTCTGACCATGCCCGAGGGCACCAGCGTCAAGACGATCGAGCCGCCCCCCGGCCCCCCGGTGATCGCCACCCTGCTGGCCGAGGTTTACGGCCCCGATGCCGAAACCCGGCGGGCTGCGGCGACCAAAATCCGTGCGGCTTTTGAATCCGTCCCCTTTATCGTCGATGTCGATGACAGTTTCGGCACCCAGGCCCGGCGTTTGCGTGCCACGATCAGCACCGATGATCTGGAGTTCTTCAGCGTCGAGGAAAGCGATGTGTTCGACACACTTGCCATCCTGAACGGTGGGCGGACCGTGGGCTATTCGCACCGCGCAGATGGCCGCCAGCCGATCCCGATCCGCATCGCGCGCGCCAAGGGCGACCGGAGCTTGGACGAGCGGTTCCTGTCCACCCCGATCCCCGCCAACGTGCTGCCCGGTGCGCGCGGTGTGGTCGAACTGGGCGACGTGATCCGCGTGGCCGAGGAACGCGCTTCCTACCCGGTCTTTCGCCACAACGGGCGTGACGCGGAAATGGTGACGGCCGAAATGGCCGGTGCATTCGAGGCACCGCTTTACGGCATGATCGCCGTCGGCAAGGCACTCGACGCGATGGACTGGGCACCGGGCACCAAACCGGTGATCAGCCTTTATGGCCAACCGCAAGACGAAACCGTGACAACGCTTTTGTGGGATGGCGAGTGGGAAGTCACCTACGTCACCTTTCGCGACATGGGGGCGGCCTTCGGCGTGGCGCTGCTGGCGATTTACATCCTTGTCGTCGCGCAGTTCGGCTCGTTCCGTCTGCCCTTGGTGATCCTGACGCCGATCCCGTTGACCTTTCTGGGCATTGTTCTGGGCCACTGGCTGTTCGACGCGCCGTTTTCGGCCACATCGATGATCGGCTTCATCGCCTTGGCCGGAATCATCGTCCGCAATTCGATCCTGCTGGTCGATTTCATCCGCCATGCGGACCCCGCGGGCAAGACCCCGGTGGAGATACTGATCGAAGCGGGCGCCATCCGTTTCAAACCCATCCTGCTGACGGCAATCGCGGCGATGATCGGGGCGGTCGTGATCTTGTCGGACCCGATTTTTCAGGGGCTGGCAATTTCGCTGCTGTTCGGTCTTTTGTCGTCGACGCTTTTGACCGTCCTTGTGATCCCGGCGATCTACCGGGTGCTGAAAACCTGAATGCCCGACACCCGAGGCAGACGGACAGTGACAACCGCCGGTCAGCCCGAAGAATTTTCCGAGGTCGGAAAGACAACCGCATCGGCGAGGTCAGCGTGAAGTTGCATCCGGCACGTTCTGCGATGGTGCGCACGATTGCCAGCCCCAGGCCGCTTGCGTCACCGGCCCCTATGTGGCGCTCGAACCGCGCCAAGAGCCGAGACAGCGTTTGGGGCGCAAAAACCGGTCGGTCATTGGCCACCGAAAGCTGCCCGTCTGCAGTCAGGCCCATCTTCACCGGTGACGACGGGACGCCGTGCTTCAGCGCGTTCTCGATCAGGATCCGGCAGACGATGCCGAAGGCGCCCGGGTCGATATCTGAGAGCACAGTTGTGTCCGCCAGGCTGAGCGCTCTCCGGTTCGACCCGGAAAGCCGTGCAGAATCTGCCACGACGAGGCCAAGCACCGGGAGCAGGTCCGAGGGCCGCCCGGTGCGCAGCAGGCCGCCTTCGGCGCGTGCGTGCTGCATCAGCTTTTCCGACAGCCGTGTCAGGCGCTTGAAGTGCCGGAATTTGAAATTGCCACGGACCGGGTACGCTAACACGCTCCGGTCACGCTTGATCTGTCGGGCATCGCCAAAGGCCATGGCGTGGACCGGCTGGCCGAGGTGGCACAAGCCTTTTACATCAGCGGCGCATTGCTGGGCATTGACGGCGAGTTGCGGGCCAACGGCCTGCAGCCCGATGGCAGGCCCTGGACCGTCGCCATCGAGCGGCCCGATCATGGCGAACGCGCCCCGCATACCGTTCTTGACCTGCATGACGCAGCCGTCGCCACATCCGACGATTGCCGGCATTGGGTCGAGGTTGGCGCGCACAAACTGTCCCACACCATGGACCCGGTGCGCGGCGGGCCACTTGCAGCGCCGCCTGCCTCGGTCACCGTCGTGGCCGAAACCTGAATGGCCGCCGATGCCTGGGCGACGGCATTGATGGTGACAGGACACTTGGAAGGTGCGGCTTTGGCGCGTAGACGGAACCTGAACGCCCTGTTCGTCGATCGGCAGAGTGATCATCTGTCCGAAACGCGGGTGGGACGGCTGTTCGAAGCTGGTCCCGAATTCGCGATTGACCACGGGACGCAAACAGCATGAAACCTTTGCTGCATGATCGCCTGAATGTCGCCTTGCTGGCCCTCGCGCTGCTGGGTCTGGTCGGCGGTCTTGGCCTGTGGCTGGCCGCGCGGCCTGACCTGGCCACGCTAGCCTGGGCCGCAGGGGTCGTCCCGATCCTTGCGGTCCTGCTGGTCGAGATCATGCGCAGCCTGTGGCAGGGCGAGGTCGGGCTCGATATCGTGGCGGCGCTGTCGATGTCGGCGGCCTTGCTGTTCGGCGAAACCCTCGCGGCGGCGGTGGTCGCGCTGATGTATTCGGGCGGCACCTTTCTGGAAAGCTTTGCCGAAGGCCGCGCGCGGCGCGAGATGAGCGATCTGTTGGCCCGCGTGCCCCGCACCGCCACCCGGCACCGCCACGGCGCGCTGGACGAAGTGCCGCTGGACGACATCGCCCCGGGCGATCTGCTGCTGATCCGGCAGGGTGACGTGGCCCCGGTGGATGGCACCGTCGAAAGTGCCGGCGCGACGCTGGACCAGTCGGCCCTGACCGGCGAATCCATGCCCGCCCGGCTGGCGCGCGGTCAGGACGTGATGAGCGGTTCGACCAACGCCGCCGATGCCTTCGACCTGCGCGTTACCCGGCGGGCGGCGGACAGCACCTATGCCGGGATCGTCCGGCTGGTCGAGGCGGCGCAGGCGTCCAAGGCCCCGATGGCGCGGCTGGCCGACCGCTATTCGCTGCTGTTTCTGGCCGTCACGGTGGCGCTGGCGACGGCTGCGTGGTGGTTCACCGGTGATCCGATCCGCGCGGTAGCGGTTCTGGTGGTGGCAACGCCTTGTCCGCTCATTCTGGCCGTGCCGGTCGCTTTGGTCGCGGGATTGTCGCGGGCGGCGCATTTCGGGGTTCTGATCAAGGGCGCGAAACCGCTCGAGGCGCTGGCGCGGATCAAGACCCTGATCCTCGACAAGACCGGCACGCTGACCGACGGGCGACCGCAGATCGTGTCCATCGCGACGCACGGCGAGATGACGAAAGATGAGATCCTGTATTTCGCGGCGGCGCTGGATCAGGCCTCGAAACACCCCATTGCCCAGGCCATCGTTATGGCGGCACAGGCACGCGGGGTCACCCTGCCAGTGCCGCAAAACATCATCGAGACGCCGGGCGAAGGCGTGGCCGGCACGATCGACGGTCGCACTGTCATCGTCGGAGGTGCCGCTTTTGTGGCCGCGCAGGTTGGCGTGTCCGACCCGGAAAGCACGATCATCACGGCGGGGTCGGTGGTCGTGTCGCTGGGCGTCGATGGCGAACTGATGGGCCATATCGTCATGGCCGACGCGCTGCGGTCTGGCACGGCTGACCTGCTGGCGGGCCTGCGCCGGCTGGGGATCGGCCGCATCGTTCTGGCCACCGGCGACCGCCGCGCGGTGGCGGAAGAGGTGACGCGGGGGCTGGGTCTGGATGCCGTCCGCGCCGACCTGACCCCGGATCAGAAGGTGCTGCTGGTCCTGACCGAGCGCAAGCACGGCCCGGTGATGATGGTGGGCGACGGCGTGAACGATGCGCCCGCCCTGGCCGCAGCCGATATCGGTGTCGCCATGGGTGCGCGCGGTGCTGCGGCGTCGGCCGAAGCGGCGGATGTCGTGCTGCTGGTCGATCACCTTGACCGCCTGCTGGCGGGGATCGAGATCGCACAACGCGCACGCCGGATCGCGCTGGAAAGTGTCGCCGCCGGGATCGGCCTGTCGATCCTGGGCATGATCGCTGCGGCCCTTGGATACCTCACACCCGTGCAAGGCGCGCTGTTGCAGGAAGTGATCGACGTCGCGGTGATCCTGAATGCGCTGCGGGCGCTGCGGATCACGCCGGGCGGGGCGGCTGCCGAGGCACCTCACCGAATACCCGAACTGAACGGACCCAACACATGAGCAGGCTGTCGCATTCCGAGATTCACATGGTCCATCGCATCGGCTGGCTGCGCGCTGCCGTGCTGGGGGCCAATGACGGGCTCGTCTCGACCGCCAGTCTGGTGGTCGGCGTCGCCGCCGCAGGCTCGGGCCGCCCCGAAATTCTGATTGCGGGCATGGCGGGGTTGGTCGCGGGGGCGATGTCGAAGACTGCGGGCGAATATGTCTCGGTCAGCTCGCAGACCGATGCCGAACAGGCGGATCTTGCGCGCGAGACAAAGGAGTTAACCGAGACGCCCAAGGCCGAGTTGGACGAACTGGCACGCATCTACATCGGGCGCGGGCTTGAGGCAGGTCTTGCCCGGGAGGTTGCCGTCCAGCTTACCAGGAAGGACGCATCGGGAGCGTACGCGCGGGACGAGCTTGGCATCTCGGAGAAGGTGACGGCGCATCCGATCCAGGCAGCAGTGGTATCGGCAGCGACCTTTGCTGCCGGTGCCGTCATCCCGTTGATCATGGCGCTGGTGGCACCCGCCAGCCAGATATCGACCGTGATCGCAGCGACGACCCTGATCGCGCTTTCGGTGCTGGGCGGTCTTGGTGCCTCTGCCGGAGGCGCAGGCATCGTCAAGGGCGCGCTGCGCGTCACGTTCTGGGGCGCCCTCGCCATGGCCGCAACTGCGGCCGTCGGTACGGCCTTTGGCGTCATGGCATGATCGCGGGGCAGGATTGCGCGCCTGAACCCGTGGTCTGCCGACGACCTTGGTTGATCTGAGTCAATCCAGATCACCACGCCGCATGCTTAGGTAAACCGACCCATACAGCGAAGGGACTTCGACATGGCGATTTCAGAAAACCGGACTGGTGCCGTTTCTGGTTATACGGTTTACCAGATCGGCCTGCACTGGCTGATTGCGGCTCTCGTTCTCGCGCAGCTTGTCTTCGGTGAAAGCATGACAGAAGCGATCGACGCCGCCGGAGAAGGCAAGACGATCTCCGCGCTCGCTGCCAATCTTGCCGGAATGCATTACTACTTCGGCATCGCCATTCTGGCGCTGGTGGCGGTAAGGCTGGCGTTGCGCCTCGGGAACGGAGCCCCGCCGCCGCCCGCGACAAACGAAGCGATAGAGCGGGCGGGCAGAATTTCCCATTGGCTGTTTTACGCGCTGCTGGTCATCGTGCCGATCATGGGGCTGCTCGGGTATTATCTTGGTGATCCGTTCGCCGAGTTGCATTCCTATGGCGGGCCGGTTTTCATTGGCTTGATTGCATTGCACGTCGCCGCCACTCTCTATCACCAGTTCTGGCTGAAGGATGGCCTGCTTTTGCGCATGCTCCGGCCGCGATAGGGTGAGACCGGGACGTAAGGAGCATTGCAGCGCGAACATCCCGGACAGCCTTGCTCAAGCTCGGATCTCCGGTTGCTGCGTGATACGAACGGCTCTTGTCGCAGTGACAGCTTGGGCCGATATCGCGCGCACCTCTCCCGCAACCGCCGGCAAAGCCGGATGGTCGATTGGCTGCAGACCTGCCGCACAGGCTGACTGCGAAGGCCGCCGGTTGTCGGGCAGTTGGTCGCGGCGCAGCGTGGTTTCCGGTTCTTTTGCAAGACCGGAAATGATGCGATTGCAGCATTGCCCTGATCCGTCCGTCGAAGCGTTCGACCGTGCCGTTGGTCTGGGAGTGGTTCGGCGATGTCAGGCGGTGCTCGATGCCGCCCATGCCGCCCTGGCCCAAGCATCCCGGGCGTTCTGCTGCATTCGGCCGTATCTCGACGGCGACAGTCATCCTTTCCGCAGCAGGCTGCCGGGGCTGGCCGGCGGTCGGGGCCTGCAGCAGCGCGCGACGAGCACCCTGCATCCGGGCCCCTGGAACCACAGTTTCAGCCTGAGCCGGCAGAGATCGGCCGACTTCACCTGCGCGCTGGCCATATGGGGCGAGGGCGTGTCTGGTCAGAAGTCGAGGTTCTCGACGCTCAGCGCATTCTCCTGAATGAACGCCCGACGCGGCTCCACCACATCGCCCATCAACTTGGTAAAGATGTCGTCCGCCTCGGCCAGATCGTCAACCTTGACCTGCAGCAGGGTCCGCGCCTCGGGGTCCAGCGTGGTTTCCCACAACTGTTCGGGGTTCATTTCCCCCAGACCCTTGTAGCGTTGCAGCGACAGGCCCTTTTCGCCCTCGGCCAGAATGGATTTCAACAGGTCCACCGGGCCATGCACCGCCTGTTCGCGGTCCTTGCGCACCAGCCGGGCCGGATCGCGGTAGATATCGCGGGTGTTGCCGGATGCCGCCGAAAGCCTGCGCGCCTCGCCCGACCGCAGCACCGCGCCGTCCAGCGTGCGCAACTCCTCCACTCCGCGCAGAACCCGGCTCAACCTGATGCCATGATCCTGGGTGATCCGCCCCGACCAGCCCTTTTCATACTCGACGGCGATCAGGTTCAGCCGCTTTGCCACCGTATCGGCGACCGCCTGCAGATCTTCATCGGCCCGGCCGGGGTCGAACGCCCCCGCCAGCGCCGCCTGCTCCAGAATGCCGCGCGGATAGTGGGTCGGGAACGCCTCCAGCACCCGGCGGAACTGACGCGCGCCCTCGACCACCCGGGCAAGGTCGGCCCCGGCGATCTTTTCGCCGTTGGGCAATTCCAGCACCGCTCCGTCGATGCCCATCTCGACCAGGTAATCCTCCAGCGCTGCCTGATCCTTCAGATAGACCTCGGACTTGCCGCGCGCGACCTTGTAAAGCGGCGGCTGCGCGATGTAGAGATAGCCGCCCTCGATCAGTTGCGGCATCTGCCGGAAAAAGAAGGTCAGCAGCAACGTGCGGATATGCGCGCCATCGACATCGGCGTCGGTCATGATCACGACCTTGTGGTAGCGCAGCTTGCCGATGTTGAACTCGTCGCGTCCGATGCCGGTGCCAAGCGCGGTGATCAGCGTGCCGATCTCTTGCGATCCCAGCATCCGGTCGAACCGCGCCCGTTCCACATTCAGGATCTTGCCCCGCAGCGGCAGCACGGCCTGATTGGCGCGACTGCGGCCCTGCTTGGCCGACCCGCCGGCCGAGTCGCCCTCGACCAGAAAGATCTCGGCCTTGGAGGCGTCCTTTTCCTGACAATCCGCCAGCTTGCCAGGCAGGTTCGACACATCGAGCGCGCTTTTGCGCCGCGTCAACTCGCGCGCCTTGCGCGCCGCCTCCCGCGCCATGGCCGCCTCGATGATCTTGCCCACGATGATCCGGGCATTTGCGGGGTTCTCCTCGAACCATTCCGACAGCTTTTCGTTCACCAGGTTCTCGACCGCCGATCGCACTTCCGACGATACCAGCTTGTCCTTGGTCTGACTGGAAAATTTCGGGTCCGGCACCTTGACGGACAGCACGCAGGTCAGCCCCTCGCGGGCGTCATCCCCGGTGAAATCGACCTTTTCGCGCTTGGCAATCCCCGAGGTCTGGGCATAGCCCCCGATGCACCGCGTCAGCGCCCCGCGAAACCCCGCCAGATGGGTGCCACCATCGCGCTGCGGGATGTTGTTGGTGAACGGCAGCACCATCTCGTTGTAGCTGTCGTTCCACCACATCGCGACCTCGACCGAAATCCCGTTGCGCTCGCCCAGAATGTAGATCGGCTCGGGCATCACCGATGTCTTGGACCGGTCAAGATATCTGACATATTCCTTGACGCCACCCTCATAGAACAGCGCACTGTGCAGCGGTTCCGCAGGCCGTTCATCCTCGATGAGGATCCGCACCCCGGAATTCAGGAACGCCAGTTCCCGCAGCCGGTTTTCCAGCGTCTTGAAACTGTAGTCGAGGTTGGAAAACGTCCCCTCGGGAAGGTTGGTCTTGGCAGAGGCCAGAAACCGCACTTCCGTCCCCCGCATCCCCGGTGCCGGCCCCACGGGGTAAACATGCACCACGCAATCGCCATGTTCAAAGCGCGCGCGGTATTCGGTGTCATTCCGCCACACTGTCAGTTCAAGCCATTCCGACAGCGCATTCACGACCGAAACCCCAACGCCGTGCAACCCGCCCGACACCTTGTAGGCATTCCCCGTGTCGTCGGTGTTGTTGAATTTTCCCCCGGCGTGAAGCTGGGTCATGATGACTTCTGCCGCCGAAACGCCTTCTTCCTGATGGATGTCCACCGGAATGCCACGACCGTTGTCGCGCACCGAAACCGAGTTGTCGGCGTGGATTTTTACGCTGACGGCAGTCGCATGCCCGGCCAGCGCCTCGTCAATCCCGTTGTCCACCACCTCATAGACCATGTGGTGCAGTCCCGACCCGTCATCGGTGTCACCGATATACATGCCGGGACGCTTGCGAACCGCCTCCAACCCCTTGAGAACCTTGATAGAATCGGCGCTGTAATCGTCCGGCTTTTTTGCCGCTGCGGTCATGCTGACATATCCCTTGCCTTGTGTCCCTTTTCTAGCGGTTCAGGGCGGGATTGTCACGCCGCCGACACAAGATATTGCGTCAGGTCAGTGCAATCACGATCCCCACGCCGATCAGCAACCCGCCCGAGACGAGCGTCATCCGCCGTTGCCGGGCCGGGGTGGCCAGCAGCGCCCGCGCCCGGTCCAGAAACAGTGCCAGCGCCAGGTTGCCAAACAGCGGCACCCCCATCGAGATCGCGATGATGGCGGCAATGTCGGGGGCTGTCAGGCGGGTCAGATCAAAGAACCCCGGCAGCACACCCATGTAGAACAGGATGGCCTTGGGGTTGCCAAAGGCCGCCGCCACCCCGGTTGCAAAGCCCGCCCATTTTCCCGGACGGGTCAGGGCGGCATCGGCCTGCAACCCGCCCGCGGGCTGTCGCAGCAGCAGCACCCCCATCAGCACAAAAATCCCCGCCGCGAGCCAATGCAGCGCGCTCAGAAAGCCGCCATAGACCGACAGAATCCAGCTGAGACCAAAGATCGCCGCGAGCGGCCAGACCGCATCGCCCAGCGTCACCCCCACGGCCAGCGGCCAGGCCGCAGCAAATCCGCCCGACAGCGACCGCGCCATCAGCGCCACCCAGACCGGTCCCGGCACCGCCCACAACGCCGCCATTCCCCCGGAATACAGCAGCAGATCCCGGCCCGTCACCGTCATTGCGAAATCCTCGATACGCCGTCCGCTTCGGCGACCGACAGGGTCTGCGCCCGCGTGCCCAGACTGTCGAACAATCCGGCTTCGGTCCCGGTCATCAGGGCCTGCGCGCCCAACCCGCAGACCTCGTCATACAGGGCCGCCCGCCGCGCTGCATCCAGATGCGCCGCCACCTCGTCCAGCAGCAGGATCGGCGCTGCGCCAAGATCGGCGGCCAGTGCCCGGGCGTTGGCCAGCAACAGGCTGATCAGCAGCGCCTTCTGCTCACCGGTCGAGCATTGGTCGGCCGGTACCCCCTTGGCCGCGAACCGCGCCGTCAGATCGGCCCGGTGGGGTCCCGCCAGACTGCGGCCCGCCGCCATGTCGCGCCTGCGACCCTCGGCCAGAACCAACGCCAGATCGTCCGTGGTCGCAGCACCGTCCGGCCCGGTCACCGCCAGATCCGCGGCCGGAAAGGCAGTGTCCGCCCCCGCTTGCGCCGCCGCCAGCCGCTGCACCGCCGCCTGCCGGTTCGCCACGATCCGCGTCGCATACCCCGCCATTTGCGCCTCGAGCGCGCCATACCAATGGGCGTCGGTGACCTGATCGCGCAACAGCCGGTTGCGGTCGCGCATCGCCTTGTCATACCCCAGCACCGCCTCGGCATGATCGGGCGCAAAGCTGAGTGTCATGCGGTCGAGAAACCCGCGCCGTCCCTCGGCCCCTTCGATCCACAGCCGGTCCATCGCCGGCACCAGCCACAACACGCGCAGAATGCGCCCCAGATGGGCCTGCGGCACCGCCTTGCCATCCACCCGCACCTGCCGCCCCTCGCCGGGCAAAGCCTGGGTCTCGACTGCATGTGCAGCACCCAGGCCTTTGACATCACTGACGATCTTCCAACCCACGCCCCCCGGCCTAAGCGCCAGATCGCTTGCCTCGGCCCGCCGCAACCCGCGCCCGGGCGACAGCAGCGACACCGCTTCAAGGATATTGGTCTTGCCCGCGCCATTGGGTCCGACGATCGCAACCGGCCGACCGTCGAACACCAGCCGCGCCGCACGATGACTGCGGAAATGCGACAAGGTCAGAGCGGTGATCGACAGACCCGTCACGCTGATTTCTTCATTTTCTGTCTGCAGGTGTCCCGGCGGGTTGAGGGATGGCCCCCGATCTGCCGCGGTCACACCCGCATCGGCATCACCACATAGATCGCCGAAGTGTCGTTCCCTTCGCGCATCAGTGTCGGATCGCCCGACGAGTTGAACAGGAACACCGCATTCTCGCGGTCCACCTGACTGGCGATTTCCAGCAGGTACTTGGCGTTGAAGCCGATCTCCAGGCGTTCGTCCGAATAGGCCACCGCGAGTTCTTCCTCGGCATTGCCCGAGTCCGGGGCGTTGACCGACAGGATCAGCCGGTCATCCTCCAACGACAGCTTTACCGCCCGGCTGCGTTCCGACGACACGGTCGCGACCCGGTCGACGGCCCGGGCGAATTCGCTGGCATCGACCTCCAGCCTGCGGGAATTTCCCGTCGGGATCACCCGGGTATAGTCCGGAAAGGTGCCGTCGATCACCTTCGAGGTCAGCGTGATCAGCGGCGTGGCAAAGCGCACCTTGGTTTCCGAAACCGACACGGCGATGGTGGCCTCGTCGTCATCCAGCAGTTTGCGCAACTCGCCGACCGTCTTGCGCGGCACGATCACGCCGGGCATGGCTTGCGCGTTGTCCGGCAGCGGGGCATCGATCCGGGCCAGCCGGTGCCCGTCGGTGGCCACGCAGCGCAGAACCGGGCCGGTATCTCCGGTTGCCACATGCATGTAGACGCCGTTCAGGTAATACCGGGTTTCTTCGGTCGAAATCGCGAATTTCGCCTTGTCGAACAACCGGCGCAGCACCGAAGCGGGCGCTGAAAAGTTGGTGGCATATTCCGACGAGGCCATCAGCGGAAAGTCCTCGCGCGGCAGGGTGGCCAGGCTGAATGTCGACCGCCCGGCCGTGATGGTCAGCCGCCCGGTCGCTGCATCTTCGCTCAGGGCGACAAGCGACCCGTCCGGCAGCTTGCGCACGATTTCATGCAGCATCACGGCGGACACGGTGGTTGACCCAGGCCGTTCCACCATGGCCGGGGCCTTGTCGACCACTTCGATATCAAGATCGGTCGCGCGGAAACTGACCGTCGCCCCCTCTGCCTCGATCAGGACGTTGGCCAGAATTGGGATGGTGTTGCGGCGTTCGACCACGGATTGCGCCTGCGCCAGTGCCTTGAGCAGCGTCGCACGTTCGATGCCGAGCTTCATTGGTTCATCCCCTTGGCCGCCCCCGTCCGGGGAGGCCGAAATTAGCGGGTTCACACGGTTTCACAAGGCATTTCGGCGGGTTCTCTGCAGCTTTGCGACCAAATACGGGCGTGGCTGCGGTGTATCCGGCGAAATCTGCGGGATCGCAGGCCCGGGCCCGGTCAGGTCCGGGCGGTCCCTCGTCCTGCTCGGACCGGTCTTGCGCGGTCTGTCGGCTGCGCCGGCACCCCTCCGGCGGGCGGGCGCCGGTATGCGTCCCGTTCTGCGCTGATTCGCTGCGCGGGGGGTCGCAAGCCGGCCACCCGAAACCGCCTCTTGCGCTTGTCGACCGATCCCGTATCCTTGGATGACCTCGGGGTGCCCTGACCGGCTGAGATGCGCAAGCGGACCCGTTGAACCTGAACCGGATCATGCCGGCGGAGGGAAGGTGCCAGGGTTCGCGTCCGTCCCCCTTGCCCGGCCTGGTTCGCCGCCTTTGGAGAACGACGATGAAACCGCTTTTCGCAGTCCTGATCTGCCTCGGCTCCGCCGGGATTTCCCGGGCAGAAACCCCCGTGCTGACCGTGCTGACCTATGACGGGTTCGCAGCCGAATGGGGGCCCGGACCGGCCATCGAGGCGGGGTTCGAGGCGGTGTGCGCCTGTGACCTGCGCTGGCAGATGGCGGGCGACGGGGCGGCGGTTCTGGCGCGGCTGCGGCTGGAAGGGGCCGGTTCGCAGGCCGATGTCGTGCTCGGGCTGGACACGGCCCTGACCGCAGCCGCATCCCGCACCGGCCTGTTTGCACCGCATGGCCTGACCCCGGCCCATGACTTGCCGGTGCCGTTCGAGGACCCCCTTTTCGTGCCCTTTGATTGGGGGTGGTTTGCCTTTGTCCATGCGCGCAACCTGCCCGATCCACCGACGTCGTTCGAGGCGCTTGCAGCTTCGGACCTGACAATCCTGATTCAGGACCCGCGGTCGTCAACCCCCGGTCTGGGTCTGCTGCTGTGGGTCAAGGCGGCCTACGGCGACCGCGCGTCCGAGATCTGGGCCGGGCTGGCCGACAACATCGTGACGGTGACACCGGGCTGGACCGAGGCCTACGGGATGTTTCTGGCGGGCGAGGCGGATATGGTTCTGTCCTACACCACTTCGCCCGCCTATCATCTTATCGCGGAAGGCGATGACAGCAAGACCGCCGCGCTGTTCACCGAGGGGCATTATCTGCAAGTCGAGGTGGCGGGCATGCTGGCCGGATCGGAACAGCCAGACCTTGCCGCGGCCTTCCTCGGCTATCTCGGCTCCGAGGCGGCTCAAACGGTGTTGCCCACGACCAACTGGATGTATCCCGCACAAACCCCCGCCGCCGGATTGCCCGAAGGGTTTGCCACTCTGATCCGCCCGCAAACATCCCTGCTGATGTCGCCATCCGAGGCCGAAGCGGCGCGCGGCCCGGGGATCGCCGAATGGCAAGCCGCACTCGCCCGCTAGGCCCGCTCGCCGGGATCGTGGCCATGGGGCTCGCGGGGCTGGTGCTCGGGCCGGTCGGGCTGGTGGCGCTGCGGGCCGAACACTGGGGGCTCGACCCGGCCGACTGGGCGGCGGTGCGCTTTACGGTGTTGCAGGCGGCTCTGTCGGCGGGGGTGTCCTGCGCGCTGGCGGTGCCGGCGGCGCGGGCGCTGGCGCGGCGGCAGTTTGCGGGCCGGGCAGCCTTGATCCGGCTGATGGGTGCGCCGTTTCTGCTGCCGGGCGTGGTAGCCGTGCTGGCCCTGCTGGCGGTCTTTGGGCGCGCGGGGCCGGTCAATCAGGGGTTGGGGCTGTTGGGCCTGCCGCCGGTCAGCCTGTTCGGCCTGCAAGGCGTCGTATTGGCGCATGTCTTTCTGAACCTGCCTTTGGCCATCCGGCTTCTTCTGGGCGGCTGGCAGGCCATCCCGGCCGAACGGTTCCGGCTCGCGCAGGCCTTGGGGTTCGGACCGATGGCTGTTGCGCGCCATCTGGAGGTTCCGATGCTGCGTGCGGTGCTGCCGGGGGCTGTGCTGGTGATCTTTCTGATCTGCCTGTCGAGCTTTGCCGTGGCGCTGTCCCTTGGCGGCGGGCCGGGCGCCACGACGGTCGAGTTGGCGATCTATCAGGCGCTGCTGTTCGACTTCGATCTGGGAGGCGCGGCGATGCTTGCGCTGGTTCAGGTCGCCTTGTGCGCGGCGGCAGTAGCGCTCGCGGTCCGGGTGACGGTGCCTGCGGGGTCTGGTACCGGGTTGGACCGGGCCAGCGACCGCATCGCGCCGGGTGGATGGCGGCGCGGAGCGGACGGGGTGGTGATCGGCCTGGCAGCGGGATTTCTGCTGTTGCCGCTGCTGGCGGTGGGGGTGAACGGCATGCCGGGACTGGCCGATCTGCCATGGTCGATAGGGGCGGCGGCGCTGCGGTCTGCCGGGGTGGGGGTCGTTGCGGCGACGCTGGCCGTGACCGGGGCACTGGCGCTGGCGCTGGCCGCGGCCCGGGGATCGCGTTTGGCCGAGGCGGCCGCGATGCTGCCGATGGCGGTTTCCGGTCTGGTGCTGGGGACGGGTCTTTTGCTGGGCCTGCAGCCCGTGGTGCAGCTCGAGGTCGTGGCGCTGCCGGTGACCGCCTTGGTCAACGCGGCCCTCGCGTTGCCCTTCGCCTTTCGCGTGATCCTGCCCGAGGCGCAGGCAGTAGCACGCGACTATGGACGATTGCAGGCGGCGTTGGGGCTTCGGGGCTGGGCGGGACTGCGCGTGGTCGTGCTGCCGCGGTTGCGCCGGCCGCTTGGCTTTGCGGCCGGATTGGCGGCGGCGCTGTCGGTGGGCGATCTGGGGGTGATTGCGCTTTTTGCGGGCGACGGGGCGGCGACGCTGCCCCTGATGGTGCAGCGGTTGCTGGGCGCCTACCGGGTCGAGCAGGCGGCGGCGGCGGCGCTGGTGCTGGTGGCTTTGGGATTTGGCATGTTCTGGCTGTGCGATCGGTGGGGTCGGCATGCTGCAGCTTGACGGGGTTCAGATCGGACAGGGGGACTTTGCCGTGCGCGCCGACTGGGCCGTGCCTGCGGGAGCGAAAGTCGCACTGATCGGGCCATCGGGGGCGGGGAAATCGACCTTGCTGCTGGCCGTCGCGGGGTTTCTGCCCGTGGTGGCGGGACGTGTGCTGTGGCAGGCGCGCGATCTGGCGCCGCTTGGCCCCGCGTCGCGGCCGGTGGCGATGCTGTTTCAGGACCAGAACCTGTTTCCGCACCTGACGCTCGCCCAGAATCTGGGGTTGGCGCTGGTGCCCTCGCTGCGGTTGACCGCAACGCAGCGCGACCGGGTGGCCGGGGTGCTGGGGCGTCTGGGGCTGGCAGGCCTTGGCGACCGCCGCCCGGCCGAAGTATCCGGCGGGCAGGCCGGGCGGGCGGCGCTGGGGCGGGTGCTGTTGCAGGACCGCCCGGTTGTGCTGCTGGACGAGCCGTTTGCCGCCCTTGGCCCCGGCGTCAAGGCTGATCTTCTGGGGCTGGTGGGCGAGGTGGCGGCGGGCGCTGTCGTTCTGATGGTGACCCACGACCCGACGGATGCGCAGCGGTTTGCCGATCTGACGGTGCTGGTCGATGCCGGGGTCGCAGCCGCTCCGGTGGCCACGACCGCACTGTTTGCCGACCCGCCCGCCGCCTTGCGTGCCTACCTCGGCCGTTAGGGTTTTCTTTACCAAGTCCTGCCACTTTCGCCGCATGACACAGGGCTTTCACGAACAGGCGCTGCCGCTGTTCGCCCCGCAGGGCGACGAGGACGAGGCGTTGGCCCCCGGAGCGGCCAAGCTGCCCTCCTACATCGCCGATCATCGCAAACGCCTGCGCACCCGGTTCATCGACGGCGGGGCAGCGGCGATGCCCGACTACGAAGTGCTGGAACTGGTGCTGTTCCGCGCCATTCCGCGGATGGATGTCAAGCCGCTGGCGCGTCTGCTGCTCGACACGTTCGGCGATTTCAACCGGGTGGTGTCAGCGGCACCCTCGCGCCTGCTGGCGGTCAAGGGGGTGGGCGAGGCTGTGGTGCAGGAGTTGAAGATCGTCGAGGCGGCCGCACAGCGCCTGATGCGCGGGCGGGTGATGAACCGGGCTGTCCTGTCAAGCTGGGATGCCCTGCTCGACTATTGCCACACCGCGATGGCGCACCGCGAGACCGAGCAGTTCCGCATCCTGTTTCTGGACCGCAAGAACGTGCTGATCGCGGACGAGGAACAGGCGCGCGGTACCGTCGATCACGTGCCGGTCTACCCGCGCGAAGTGGTCAAACGCGCGCTGGAACTGAACGCCAGCGCGCTTATTCTGGTGCACAATCACCCCTCCGGCGATCCCACGCCGTCGGACGCGGACATTGCGATGACCGCGCAGGTGCAGGATGCGGCGACCGTGCTGGGGATCACCCTGCATGACCATCTGATCATCGGCAAATCGCGCGAACTGTCGTTCCGGGCAAAGGGCTATCTTTAGCTGCCGCACCGCTGCGCAACGCGTTACGGCAAAAGGCTGCCAGCGGGGGCGGGGCTGCCGAAGGCCGGCTTCAGCCACAACTCGACCCGCCGGTTCAGCCGCCTTCCGGCTGTCGTGGTGTCGCAGGCCATCGGCAACGCCTCGCCAAAGGCCTGCACCACGGGCAGTTGCGCGGAAGCAAGGTCAGGTGCCGCCACCACAAGTGCGGCCAGCACTGCCCGCGCCCGGGTCGCCGACAGATCGAGATTGGTCGCCGCCGTCCCCGACCCATCGGAAAACCCGGCAAGGATCAGCGCCTGATCGCGGAACATCCCGGCTTCGATCATCCGGGCGAGGTCGGTCAGATTGTCGCGGCTGTGGGCATCGAGCGCGCTCGATCCGTCCTGAAACCGAAAGGTCAGCGACAGCCGGTCGGCCCCGTCCATCACGCCCGCCAGCCGCTGCAGATCGGCCAGGGTGGTTTCCCCCCCTGCCCCCTTGATCGCGTTGATCAGGCGCAGACCGTCGGCGGTCATCGGCTGGCGTTCGGGCCGCCGGTCGACATAGCCTGCAGCCGCCACGGCGGCCCCGGCCTGCGGGCTGCCCAGAAACTCCAGAAACTCGCGCGCGACCAAGGGCAGGCGGCGGCGCGGCGTCAGCAGGTAGATCGGCAGGGCCAGCGGGTAATCCTCGGCCTTGACCGACAGGGCGGTCGGCAGCAGGGGAAAGCCGCAACTGTCGGTCAGCGGCAGCGCGCGGGCGGCTGCGGCACTGGCGCGGCCCGTCACGGCCAGCGCGAACGGGTCGCGCGCCACGGAAGCGGCCAGCGTCGCGAGGTCGGGGTGGATTGCTGCGGCGGCAATCTCGCGCCCGAGCCGCGCCGACAGGGCTTGTTGCAGGTCGCTGTCGGGGGGCAGCGCGTGCAGGACCAGCGGCATGTCGGGCCCGCCGATCATGGCCCAGTTGGTCACCTCGCCCGACAGCGCCCGGGCGAGGTCACCGGTTGACAGGCGCGGCAGCGGATTGTCGAGCGCCACGATCGGGATCAGCGCATCCAGCGCCAGTGCACGGGTGCCAAACCCGGGCTGCGGGACGGCGGCGAGGATCAGCTCGGCCCGGCCCGCCCGCGCCTCGGCCACGGCCAAATCGGCGATCATCGGACGAAAGCTGAATTCGGCCAGAACCTTGCCGGTCGCGGGGTCAGTGATCAGGATCGGCCCCACCTCGGGCAAGTCATAGTCCAGCCCCCGTGACGAGGCAAACGCCGCGATCAGCGGCGGCAGCAGGCTGGCCCCGGCATCGGCGGCCCCCACCAGCCGGATCACCGCTTTGGGGGCGGTCAGGTCGGGGCAGGCCGGGCCATCGCAGATCACCCCCTGCCCGTCGACCGTCAACAGGCCGTAAGTCGTGGCGATCCGGTAAAGCTCGCCGTCATAGCCCTGCAAGGTGCCCGACAGCGCCAGCGTGCCGTCGCGCGAGGTCAGCGTGACATCCTGCGCCGCTGCAGGCAAAGCAGCAAGAAGCGCGGCGAACATCGCCGCGCACCGAAATGATCGCATGTGCTCCCGCCTGACCCTGGTTCGGCTGACCTAGTTCGCCGCCGCAAGTGTCAGGTCAGGAGCCAGATTATTCAACACCAGAAAGTCGCCGACAGCGCTGCAATCGGGCATGGCGACGGTCAGGTCGGTGCGGATGACCGATCCTGCGACCGACGACAGCGTTTCGGCGATCAGTTCACGCCCGCAGGTGGCGGCGGTCACCGCGGCTTCGACCACCACATCGGCAGTCCCGTTGGCCGGCAGGGTATAAACCTCGGCGAACAGCGGCAGGGCAGCGGACGGATCACCGAGGCGGGTCAGAAACCCTCCGGTGGCGGGCAGGCTGGCATAGGGCGGAAAGCCGGGATTTGCCGCAGACACCACGCGATCCGGTTCGTGACCGAAAAGCTGGAACGCGTCATCGGCCTGCCACTGCACGACAAAACGGCGGGCAGCACCAAGGTCGGCAACCCGTACCGCGGCCCCGACCGTCTTGCCGCCTGGGAACATGACCTCGACATTGGCATCGGTTTCGAGGGCGGGCAGCGCGAGAAACAGCGACCCGCTGGTGGTGGTCTGCGCGGTGACAGCGAGGCCTGCGTGCCGCAGAACGATCCGCGCCGAGGGGGCACAGGGCGCCAGCAACGTCAGGCCGATCATCGCACCGGGGTCGGCTGCAAGGTCGAGCGTCACGGCGCAGGGATCGGCGGCAGCGACAGACGGCGCTGCAACAGATGGCGCGGCGACAGATGGCGCGGCGACAGACGGCACGACAACAAACGCTGCGGCGACAGACGGCACTGCGACAGACGGCACTGCGGCGGGCGGCGCGGGAGGCGGCGCCGCGAGGCTCAGGGCGACGGGCGGCAGGGGGGCCGGAACGGGCGCAACGGGGGCCTCGTCCGTCGTAGCGGCGAGTTGCACCACTGCAGCGGGTTTCGGCAGCGTTCCGGCCGCCTGCTGCGGTGCGGCCGCCGGCGGCGCGGCCATCGTCTGCACCAGATGTCCTGCCGCGAGCGCCACGGCGACCACCGCAAACACCCGGCCCACATTGCGCGCCTTCAGCTTGGAAACGCCCAGTCGCGCCAGGCTGAACGACGGCCTGGCGAGGGCGCGGGGAACGAATCTGCTGAAGTCGAACTTGCGGGGGTCGAACGGCATCTTGATCTCCACCATGCGGGAACGGAGATCAGGCTAGGTGGCAAACCGGGCCAAAGGGTGACCAAAGCAGGGAATGTTTCCAGCACACCGGCAATCCTTGTGGCGAATAGTCCGCTTCCGGCCACAATCCCGCTCGGTCAGACAAGCCTGCCGTGACAATACTTGAACTTGTCGCCCGACCCGCAGGGGCAGGCGTCATTGCGGCCCGGATTGCCCCAGGTGGCGGGGTTGGCCGCGTCAAAGCCCGGCCGGGCGGCAGAGGTTCCTGCAACTGGCACTGCGACGGTTGCCGCACCTGCCACTTCGGGCGACATTGTCGGCAACGGGGCGGCGACCGGCGCGGAAAGTTCGACCGGCACCGGGCGCGCCTGCTGCGCCAGCACCTGCGTCAGCATCGCGCGCTGTTCGTCCTCGGTAATCGGGCGGATCGAGGCCAACTTCTGCGTCACGTCCTGCCGCAGGGTGTTCAGCATGTTCTCGAACAGGGTAAAGCCTTCGGTCTTGTATTCGTTCAGCGGATCGCGTTGCGCATAGCCCCGGAACCCCACGACCAATCGCAGATGTTCCAGTCGCAACAGATGATCGCGCCATTTGCCGTCGATGGTTTGCAGCAGGACCTGCTTTTCGATGTTGCGCATGTTTTCCGGACCAAAGGCTGCCAGCTTTTCAGCCATCAGCTTGTCGGACGCCTCGATCAGTCGGGCGCGGATCTCCGCCTGATCGACGCCCTCCTCCTGGGCCCAGGCGATCACCGGCACATCGAGCCCCAGCTTTTCGATCGCGGCGGCATAAAGACCCGGAGCATTCCACTGGTCGGCATAGGTCTTGGGCGGCAGATAGGCATCCACCAGATCCTCGACGACCTGATGCCGCATGTCGTCGGCAATTTCGGTCAGATCCCCGGCTTCCATGATTTCCAGCCGCTGGCCGAAGATCGCCTTGCGCTGATCGTTCATCACGTCGTCGAACTTCAGCAATTGCTTGCGAATGTCGAAGTTGCGGCCCTCGACCTTGGCTTGCGCCCGCTCGAGACTCTTGTTGACCCAAGGGTGAACGATCGCCTCGCCTTCCTTCATCCCCAGCCCCGACAGCACCTTATCCAGCCGTTCGGACCCGAAAATCCGCATCAGGTCATCTTCCAGCGACAGAAAGAACGACGACCGCCCCGGGTCACCCTGCCGGCCGGAACGCCCGCGCAACTGGTTGTCGATTCGGCGGCTTTCATGCCGTTCGGTGCCCAGAACGAACAGGCCGCCGGCGGCCTTGACCGCTTCTTCATCTGCCTTGTGGTCGGCCTCGACCCGGGCGCGCACCGCGTCGGGGTTGAGATCCGGGTCGGCGGTGATCGCTTCCATCACCTTGAATTCGACGTTGCCGCCAAGTTTGATATCCGTGCCGCGCCCGGCCATGTTGGTGGCGATGGTCACCGCCCCCAGCTTGCCCGCGTCGGCGACGATCTGCGCCTCCTGCTCGTGCTGCCGCGCGTTCAGCACGTTGTGCGGGATATCGGCCGCCTTCAGCAGGGCCGACAGGTTTTCGGATTTCTCGATCGAGGTCGTGCCGACCAGAATCGGCTGCCCCTTGGCGGTTGCCTCCTTGATCGTGGCAACGATGCCCTCGTACTTTTCGCGGGTGGTGCGATAGACCGCGTCGTGTTCATCGCGGCGGGACACCGGGCGGTTCGTGGGCACTTCGACCACGCCCAGCTTGTAGATCTCCATGAACTCCTCGGCCTCGGTCGCCGCGGTGCCGGTCATGCCCGCCAGCTTTTCATACAGCCGGAAGTAGTTCTGGAAGGTCACCGAGGCGAGCGTCACGTTCTCGGGCTGGATCGCCACTTGTTCCTTGGCCTCGATCGCCTGATGCAACCCGTCGGACAGGCGCCGCCCGCGCATCATGCGCCCGGTGAATTCGTCGATCAGCATCACCTCGTTGTCGCGCACGATGTATTGCTGATCGCGGGTGAACAGCTTGTGCGCCCTGAGCGCCTGCGTGACGTGGTGGACGATGGTGGTGCTTTCGGGGTCATACAGCGACTGGCCGTCCGGCAGAATGCCCGCCGCCAGCAGGCGCTGTTCGATGAACTCGTTGCCGTCTTCGGTATAGGTGACGTTGCGGGTTTTCTCGTCCAGTTTGAAATGCGCATCGGTCAGTTCCGGGATCAGCAGGTCGACCTTCTGATACAGATCGCTGCGGTCCTGGCTGGGACCCGAGATGATCAGCGGCGTGCGGGCCTCGTCCACCAGAATGCTGTCGACCTCGTCCACGATGGCAAAGAAGTGGCCGCGCTGTGCCATGTCTTCGATCGCGCCCTTCATGTTGTCGCGCAGATAATCGAAGCCGAGTTCGTTGTTGGTCGCATAGGTGATGTCGGCGCGGTAGGCCGCGCGCTTTTCGGCATCCGGCTGATAGGGCACGACCACGCCGGTGGTCATGCCCAAAGCGGTATAGATCTTGCCCATCCAGTCGGCATCGCGACGCACGAGATAGTCGTTAACGGTGACGATATGCACCCCTTTGCCGGCAAGGGCGTTCAGATAGGCCGGCAAGGTGGCCACCAGCGTCTTGCCCTCGCCGGTTTTCATCTCGGCGATGTTGCCCTGATGCAGGAAAATCCCGCCCTTCAACTGCACGTCGAACGCCCGCAAGCCGATCGCCCGCTTGCCAGCCTCGCGGCAGTTCGCAAACGCCTCGGGCAACAGCGCGTCAAGGCTTTCGCCGCCCTCTTGCACGCGCTTTTGAAACTCGGCGGTCTTGGCCTTGATGCCATCGTCGGTCAGGGCGGCATATTCCGGTTCCATCGCGTTGATGCGGGCCACCAGCGGGCGCACCGATTTGACCTTTCGGTCGTTCGGTGTGCCGAAAACCTTGCGCGTCAGCGCCCCGAAACCAAGCATGTTCTTCCCGATCCGTCCGTTGCTGACATCATCGTGTGGGGCGCGGGCCTTGCCCGCCCTCACCGCCTTGCCTAGAAGGACCGCAAGGTCGGCTGACCCCGTCGCACATGACTGCTGCGATGTAGGGGAGCGGCATGGCATAGTCAACGCAGAGCGCGGTGCGGTCCGTTCAGGAGTGGGTGATATGGCGAAACTCGGCAGGTTTTTTGCGGCAGGGGTCATGATGGCGGCGCTGACCGGCCCGGCTGTGGCGCAGAATGCGGGGGCCGATACGGTGGTCGCCTCGGTGAATGGCACCGAAATCACGCTGGGCCACATGATCGTGCTGCGCAGCCGGCTGCCAGAGCAGTATCAGGCGTTGGCCGACGATGTGCTCTTCAACGGCATCCTTGAACAACTGGTGCAGCAGGAGGCGTTGATGCAATCGCTGAGCCCGGTAACCAGGCGCGACGCGCTGGCCGTCCAGAACGACACCCGGGGCTATCTGTCGGGGGTAGCTCTGAAAGCGGTGGTCGAGGCGGCGGTGACCGATACCGCCTTGCAGGCCGCCTATGACGCGCGGTTTCAGGTGGCCGCGCCGCAGACCGAATATTCGGCCGCGCATATTCTGGTGGACACCGAGGAAAAGGCACTCGCCTTGAAGGCAGAGATCGACGCAGGCGCCGATTTTGGCGATCTGGCCCGCAAACATTCGTCTGACGGGGCCGCGCAGAGCGGGGGCGATCTGGGATGGTTCGGGATCGGCATGATGGTCATGCCGTTTGAAGAGGCTGTTCTCACGATGAAGCCCGGCGAGGTCAAGGGTCCGGTCAAGACCGATTTCGGCTGGCATCTGATCAGGCTGAACGAAACCCGGCTGGCAATGGTGCCCTCGCTGGACGACATGCGCGACGACCTCGCCGCGGAAATCGAGGCCAAAGCGGTCGAAGACCACATCAAGACCCTCACCGGGGCCGCAAAGATCGAGAAATCCGGGATCGGGATTGACCCGGCCCTGCTGCGTGATGAAACCTTGCTGGACAAATAAAAAACGTTTGAGGGACGGGGAATCATGGCGAAAACCGATTGGAAGGCCGAGGCGAAGGTCCTGAAAAAGCAACTCAAGATGTTGCGCGCCGAATTCGGGGCCAAGCCAGCCAAGGTCGGAAAGCCTGCCAAACCGGTCTCGCCACTGGCCCCGGCCAGTTTTCCCGCTCTGCCCCGCATTGCAGGCGTGGCGTTTGCGGCCGTCGAGGCGGGGGTGCGCTATGCCAACCGCCGCGATGTCATGCTGGTCCATCTCGCCCCCGGGACCACGCTGGCGGGAGTGTTCACCCGGTCGGCCACCCGGTCGGCCTGCGTCCGCGACTGCCAGGCCAAGCTGGCTATGAATGTCGCGCCCGGCACCGGGGCTGCAATCGTGGTCAACTCGGGCAATTCCAATGCCTTTACCGGCGCGGTCGGCGACGCGGCCGTGGCGGCGGTGACGGGCGGAGTGGCGCAGGCCCTGGGTTTGCCGGTCGAGCGGGTTTATTCGTCCTCGACCGGAGTGATCGGCGAGCCGTTGCCCCACAGCAAGATCACGGCAAGGATCGGGGCCCTTGTGGCAGGTCTGTCCGAAGAGGCCATCGCGATGGCGGCTGAGGCGATGATGACTACCGACACCTTCCCCAAAGGAGCCTGCGCCACGGTGCAGGGAGAGGGTGGCGACATCCTCATCGCCGGGATTGCCAAGGGGTCGGGCATGATCGCGCCCGACATGGCGACGATGCTGGTCTATCTGTTCACCGACGCAAAGATCACCACGACAAACCTGCAAAAGATGGTGTCGCGCGCGGTCGGGCCAACCTTCAACTCGATCACGGTCGACAGCGACACCTCGACATCGGACACCGTATTGCTGGCAGCGACCGGCCAGTCGGCAGCGGTTGAGGTCAAGGGCGCGGTCGCCAAGACTTTCGAGGCCGCGCTGCGCGGGGTGATGACCAGCCTCGCGCACCAGGTGGTCCGCGACGGCGAAGGCGCCACCAAATTCGTCGAGGTTCGCGTGACCGGTGCGGCAAGTGACGGCGATGCGGCGAAGGTCGCATTTGCGGTGGCCAACTCGCCGCTGGTCAAGACGGCGATCGCGGGCGAGGACCCGAACTGGGGGCGCATCGTGGCCGCAGTCGGCAAATCCGGGGCGGAGGCCGACCGCGACCGGCTGACCATACGGTTTGGCGACCTGATTGTGGCACGCGACGGCTGGCGCAGCCCTGACTACCGGGAAGAGGACGGGGCGGCCTATATGAAACAGGCCGAACTGGTGATCGGCATCGATCTGGGGCTGGGCAAGGCAGCACGATCGGTCTGGACCTGCGATCTGACGGCCCGATATATCGAGATCAACGCGGATTATCGCTCTTGAGGCTGGTTCTGGTCGTCGCGATCGCCCTGGTCGATCCGGACGGCCGGGTGCTGCTGGCCCAAAGACCGCCTGGAAGGATGCTCGCAGGCATGTGGGAGTTTCCCGGCGGCAAGGTCGAAGCCGGCGAGACGCCCGAGGCCGCGCTGATCCGCGAGGTCCGCGAAGAATTGGGGATCGGTACACAGAAAAGCTGCCTCGCCCCGCTGACCTTTGCCAGCCACGGGTATGATGGCTTTCACCTGCTGATGCCGTTGTTTGCCTGCCGCCGCTGGACAGGCGCGCCGCAGGGGCGCGAGGGGCAGGCGCTCGCGTGGGTGCGCCCGCAGGAGATGAACGAATATCCGATGCCGCCCGCCGATCTGCCGCTGATCGCCGCCTTGCGCGACTGGCTGTAAGCCGCACCGAATCCGGTTCCCGCATTTTCGCTAATTGTGGCAAAATTGAGGTAGTCTTGTCGCAGTTTCACGATATGTTCATCTGGCAAGGATGATTGGGGGGTGATCTATGCTGCGAACGATTTCTTTGGGAAGCTGTGTGTCGGTTCAAGGCCTGCAGGTTGCACAGCTTGCCGATGGCAAGATCGTGGTGAAAGTCGATGAGAAAACCTTTGTGGGCTTTCCGGTAGCGGCTCTGCGCACCTCCTGACATCAGACCGGTGCACGGCAGACGGCCGGGAAGGTAGCCCGGCCTTCTGCTTGACATGCAACGATCAGGCCAGCCTGCGCTGAATTTCCTCGCGCTCGAAAATCTCGATGACATCACCGGGACGGATGTCCTCATAGCGCTCGAACCCCATGCCGCATTCCTGGCCCGAGATCACGTCCTTGACCTCGTCCTTGAAGCGTTTGAGCGTTTTCAGGGTGCCTTCGTGGATCACCACGTTGTCGCGCAGCAGGCGCACTCCGGCAGACCGGCGCGCGATGCCTTCGGTGACAAGGCAGCCGGCCACCATGCCGACGCCGGTCACCTTGAACACTTCCTTGATCGTCGCATACCCGATGAAGGTTTCGCGAATCTCGGCCTTGAGAAGGCCCGAAGCGGCAGCCTTGATGTCATCGACCAGATCGTAGATCACCGAGTAATAGCGGATCTCGACGCCCTTCTGATGCGCCGACGTGCGGGCCGAGGCATTGGCACGGACGTTGAAGCCGATGATCGGCGCGTTGCTCGCCTCGGCCAGACCCACATCCGAATCGGTGATCGCGCCGACGCCCGAGTTCAGAACCCGGACGCGGACCTCGTCGTTTCCAACCTTTTCCAAAGCTTGCACGATGGCTTCGGCAGAGCCCTGCACATCGGCCTTGACCAGAACCGGCAGT
>Ga0335397_10002278_pt1 | contig 26174 bp, 21 predicted proteins | sample MAT04_FD_205740 | JGI IMG/M metagenome (GOLD analysis project Ga0335397, IMG submission 205740) | Freshwater microbial communities from Lake Fryxell liftoff mats and glacier meltwater in Antarctica - MAT-04 (spades assembly) (version 2) ... | reverse complement strand
CGCATCGAGATCCCCATCGGCGCGACGCAGGCGCTCGCGCGTGCGCTGGCGAAGGGCAAGGCTCCCGGCTGAGCGAAGCGTCCCCGTTGCTCATGGCCGGCGATGACGCGCCCATCGCCGGCGATGAATGTCTGCGACGGGAATCGGCGTGCTTCCGGAGCGCGAAGCGGTAACGTCGGACACGAAGCTCGCCCAGTAAAAGGGCTATCCTCGCCAGGGATGGTTGCGGGGGTTTGCATCGCTTGCGCGGAGCTGTTCGACGGCGCGCGTCTTTGTCCGCGATGCGGCGCGAAGCTGTCGCGGGCGCGCAAGGACGTCCTCGCGTGGGAGCACGCTCGGCAGCACGCTCGGATCGCCGAGTGGCTGAGCGACGAGGTGATCGACGAGCTGACCGCCGAGCGGCTGCGCGCCCGCGTCGAGCGCGATGGGGACGCCACCGCGAAGGCCGACGCGCCCACGATAGGCGGCGAGAGCGCCGTCGAGCGCGGCGCCGACGTCCTCGCGTCCGGCGCCGGCGAGCTCTTCACCGAGATGGGCGCCCGATGGAAGCGCCTCGCCAAGGCCATCGAGGAGGACACGCCGAAGCAGGAGGTCGACCCGAGCCTCCAGAACGACGACCGCACCCTCGAGGCCGGGCGCGCGATCTTCGCGCGCGACGGCCACGGCGCCGTCGTCGGCGCAGGGGTCGAGGCGCTCGCCGCGCTCGACGACCACGACCACCACGAGCACGAACGAGGCGACGACGGCGCCGAGGGGGTGACCCAGGAGAACAAACCCTTCGGCGCGCTCCAGGTCTTCTGGTTCATCGGCACGCTCCTCGTCCTCGCCGGCTCCGTGATGGGCGTACGCGAGGCGTGGCGCACGCTCGAGGGCGTCTGGCGCCCCGTCGTGATCGCCGGCGCCTTCTTCACGTACCACGTGCTCTTCGTCGGGCTCGCGCGGCTCCTCGTTCGCCGCTCGGTCGTCACCGGCCGTGTGCTCGCGGGGATCGCCGCCGGGCTCCTGCCCGTGGTCTTCGTCGCGGCCGCCGTCTCGATTGGGCAGCAATCGAGCGTCGGTGTGCCGTTCGCGTTCCTGCTCCTCACGGCCTCGGGCTTCACGCTGATGCTCGTCGGGCGCATCGCCGATCGCGCTGCCACCGGTGTCGCGCTCGCCTCCGGTCTCCTGCCTTCGCTCCTCCTCGAGCTCGCGATCGGCTCCGGCGGCGCGTCGCCCTCGCGTCGCTCCTTCGTCGTGCTGGTCGCCCTCGCGCCGCTCGTCGTCACCGCTACGCGCGCCCGCGTGGCGGTGACCGCGAGCTCGATCGTCGCGCTCGGCGCCGCCGCATATGGGGCGATCGCCGTCGGCATCCTCGGCCTCTACGGAGGCCCCGGCGACCCGTCGCTCTCGTTCGATAGCGGTGCCATCGGGCAGCGGGCGCTCATCCTGTGGCTCGCGGCATGGGCCGCGATCGCCTGGTGGACGTCCACCGGGCCCGCCATCACGGCGCGGCTCGCGCGCGTGGCGACGGTGCCGCTCGTCCTCTCGCTCGCGGTGCTCGTCAGCACGTCGGCCGCGGCGCTCGTGGTCGGCCTGAGCCAGGACACGACGGCGGCAGCGCTCGACGCGGCAGGCGCGAGCACGCCCGGCGCGCTCGGCCTCGCGATCCACGTCCCGCTCGTCGTGATGGTCCTCGCCACCGTCGTCCTCGGCGTCGAGCAGCGGTCGCGGCCGGGCGCGCTGCACGTCGCCGTGCTCGTCGCCCTCGGCACGATGGTGCTCGTGGGCAAGACGCTCTTCCCGGAGCGCGCCGAGCTCTGGCCCTCGACGTGCGCGGTCGTGCCCGCCGGCTTCCTTCTCCTCGGGGCGTTCGTGAGCGACCGCCGTCGCCGCGTGATCCTCGCGACCTGGGGGATCGTCGCCGCCGTCGGAGCGCTCCTCACCGTCCTCGGCGTCGAGGCCGCGACGCGCACGTCGGCCGATGACGGTCACTCGTGGAGGACGAGCGCGCTCACCGCGCTCGCGCTCGCGCTCTCGGCGCATGTCGGCGCTCGCACGACGAGGCCGTCGCTCCACCTCGCGGGCGCGGGCTTCGCGTTCGTCGCGATGCTCGCATGGTTCCTTCCGATCGCGCCGCCGCTCCCGATGGGCGCGGACTCGTCGGTGCACACGCTGATGTTCGGATGCGCCGGCCTCGCGGCGGCCTACGGTGTGCTCGCGCTCGGCTATGACGCGATCGCCTCGAAGGACGACGATCGCCGGCCTCTCGACGACGCCTCGCTGATGCTCGCGAGCTCGGCGGTCTGGTTCGGCGTCGTGTTCGCGACGCGCGCGTCGCCCTCGGACGTGCTCGTCGCGAGCGACCCCGCCACATGGGTGCCGACGACGGCGGCGACGCGCGTCTGGCTCGCGGCGCCGGTAGCCGCGCTCGGGCTCGTGCTCCTCGCGCGCTCGCTCCGCGATCGCAGCGCGCTCGTCGTGGCGCAGGCCGCCGTCGCCCTCGCGCTCGCGGCGCACGTCTTCACCGGAGCGCAGGGCTCTCCGCACCTCACGTGGTACTTCGGCGGCGTCGCCTGCGCGCTCGCCGTGCTCGCGTCGCCGCGAGCCCCGCGCGCCGAGACTGCGCCGAGGTTCGGTCGCGCGCTCTACGGCGTCGTTCCGCTCCCGCTCTCCGGCGGACCACGCACGCTGCTCGATGGCTTCGCGCTCGTGTCGCCGGTGCTCGCGGGCCTTGCGCTCGTGACGGCGGTCGGATGGCTCGGCGAGAGCGGCCAGGGCTTTCGCCCCGTGGTGCTCGCCGGCCTGGGCGGCGTCCTCTGCACGGCGGTCGCCGCGTTCGCCACGCGCTCGTTCGAGCGCTTCCACGCGCGCGGCAACGTCGTCACGCTGTGGCTCGCGGCGCCGGTCATCGGGATCACCGCCGTCGCGTACCGCATCGGCCGCCCGCTCGCTCCCGACGTGGTCGGCTTCCGCCTCTCGATCGTCCTCGCGCTCGTGTGGCTCCTCGCGCGCGGCATCGTGAAGGTCGGCCCGCGGCTCGGCGCAGCGCTCGGTCGCCCCGAGGACGGGCCTCGCTACCACCACGTCGCGCACTTCGGCGTCCTCGCGCTCGCGCTCCTCCTCTTCGTCGACGCGATCCTCATCGGCGGACCGACGCCCACCCGAAGCCTCGCCGTCGTCCCGCCGCTGCTCCTCGCGGGAAGCGCGCTCGGTATGCTCCTCCTCTATCGCTCCTACGGGCGCGAGCCGCTGCTCCATGGCGGCCTCGTCCTCGCGACGTTCGCGAGCCTGCTCGGCTTCGCGCAGCGCGCGGTCACCGGCCCCGCGCTCGTCCCGCTCGATCTGCCGGGCGGACGCTGGGTACCCATGGCCACAGTGGAGGCCGCGCGCCTCGATTGGCTGGATCCTGCACGCTTCCTCGCTCCCGGCGACACCGAGACGGCGATCTGGAATCGCGGCTGGCTCGGCCTCGCCGTCGGCGCGGTCACGCTCTCGGCGATGCTCTTCGCGCTGACCCGCTCGCCCGCCTTCGCGACCGCGCTACGCCGTTCGGTCTTCGCGCGCACCGAGGAGGAGGCGCCCTCGATCGAGCGTGGCTTCTTCGTGCCGATCGCGATCGCCTCTGCGCTCCTCACGCTCGGCCTCGCCTTCCAGCCTTCGCTCCCCGCCGCGATCGCCTTCGCGGTCGCCGGTGCGCTCGGAGCCGCGGCTCTCTCTCCTCGCCATCGCGCCGTTCCGCTGGTCCTCGCGGCTCCGACGCTCGTGCATGCGTTCGCTCAGGCAGGCGCTCACGTCCCGGTGTGGGCGGGCCCTGCGCTCGCGCTGCTCGCGCTCGGCGTCGTCGTCGCGGGACGTCGCGTCTCCGAGTCGCGTGGCCACGACGCGCGCGTCCTCGTGGAGACGCAGCTCGTCGCGCTCGCGTACGCGCCGCTCGCGATCGTCTATGCGCTCGCGTCCGGCGGCGCCACCTCTGCGACGCTTGCCGCGCCGAGCGTCCTCGACCTCGCGTCGCAATCGCTCGACGGCCGGTGGGTCGTCTCCTATGCGCCGTCGGCCACGTTCGCGCTCCTCGCTGCTGCAAGCGCCGCGGCCGGCCTCGCGTGGCGCGACGGTCTCGCGAAGATGCTCCTCATCGCGCCGCCGCTCGTCCTCGGCGTCGCAGGCGCGTGGTTCGCCGCGGCCTTCACGGGCACGACCGGCACGTCGGGCCTCGAGATGCTCGTCTCGCGCCAGGGGCCGCTCCTCGGCGCGAGCCTCGCCGTTGCCGCGACCGTCGCGCACGGCGTCGCGTTCTCCTCCGCGCGGGCCCGCCGCGAGGACGCGGCCGCGGGCCTGTCGCTCGGTCGCGATGCGGTGCTCGTCGCGAGCTCGCTCGTCATGTGCCTCTTCGTCGCGACGCGCGAGACCGGCGGCTTCATGGAGGGCCCGTGCGGGATCGCCGCGCTCGGCCTCTCTGTGGCCGTCGCGCTCCATGCCGTCGCCTGGCAAGGCACCGCGCGCCATGTCGCGCTGGTCGAGGCGCTGCTGGTCGCGTTCTATGCCTTCGCCACGCGCTCGCTCGGCCTGCGCCCCGAGGTCGACGCGATGATCGGCCTCCTCTACGGCTTCTCGCTCCTGGGCGTCGCCGTCGTCGCGCGTCGTCGCAAGGTCCCCGCGGTCGCGGACGCCACGCGTCGCTTCGCCGGAGCGCTGCCGATCCTTCTCGTCGTGCTCACGACGAACGGCGCGTCGAACCAGGCGGCGGGTCTCGCGCTCGGAGCGAGCGTCCTCTACGGCACGATGGCGTGGGTCGAGCGGAGCCGCATCTTCGGCTCGCTGGCCGCGCTCGCGGCGAACCTCGCGCTCGTGGTGTTCGCGGTCGCGCAGGGCCTCGACGGCGCCGAGGTGTTCGTAGGGCCGCTCGGCATCTTCGTGACGGCGCTCGCGCAGATCTTCGCCCCGAAGATGGCGCCGCCGGCGCGCACCGCGCTCCGCATCATCGGCGGCGCGCTCCTCTATCTCCCGGCGGGCCTGAAGCTGACGTTCCGTCTCGGCGCCGCCGAGGACGGCACCTACTCGGTCATCTTCGGCGTCGTGTGCATGCTCGGCGTCCTCGCGGGCCTCGTGCTGCACGTGCGTGCCTACCTCGCGCTCGGGACGCTGTTCCTCACGCTCGATGTCATCGCGAACCTCGTGCATGCGGGCCTCCGCGATCACCGCGTGGGCTTCGTGCTGCTCTCGGTCTCCGGTCTCGGGATCCTCGGCATCATGATCGGCATCACGCTGCGTCGTGACTGGGCGTGGGGCATCGCGAGGCGCATTCGCTTGCGCCTCCGCGCATGGGACTGACCAAGGTCAGCGCGCCGCCGCTAACTTTGCTAAGGACACCTCGTGGCTTCGCAACTGGTCCGGCTGCGCGCGCTCCACGACGAGCTCTCTGGGTGTCGCCTCTGCCCGAAGATGATCGGGCCGGTCGTCCACGGCCCGGCCGTGCTCTCCAAGGTCATCCTCGTGGGGCAGGCCCCGGGACCGCGTGAGGGCAGCTTCGGCCGTCCCTTCGCGTGGACGGCCGGCAAGACGCTGTTCCGCTGGTTCGAGGAGTCGATGGGCATCGACGAGGCCGCCTTTCGCGAGCGCGTCTACATCGCCGCGGTCGCGCGCTGTTTTCCGGGCAAGGCGAGCGGCGGCGGCGACCGCAAGCCGGACTTCGAGGAGATCGCGCGCTGCCGTCCGTTCCTCGGCGGTGAGGTCGAGATCCTGAACCCCGAGCTCGTGCTCGCGGTGGGCTCGCTCGCGATCACCGAGGTGCTCGGCAAGCAGGCGGTCGGCAAGAAGCTCGATACGCTCGTCGGCCGCGATCTCCGCACCCAGTGGCATGGCCACGAGGTCGACGTCGTTCCGCTGCCGCATCCGAGCGGCGCGTCTCCCTGGCACAAGATGGAGCCGGGAAAGACGCTTCTCGGCAAGGCGCTCGAGCTCGTGAAGCGCCATCCCGCGATGCGTGAGGTCCTGGCGCGAAGGGCGAGCTGAGCGGCCCGATCTGGCGGGCCCCGAAGCGACCTCGTTCACGCTACGATGCTGCACGTGGAGGGGGCGCTAGAGAGCGGCAGGATGCTCGGCGGTCGCTACCGCCTGGGCGAGCGTCTCGGTCAGGGAGGCTGGGGCTCGGTCTACGCGGCGACGGAGCTCGATGCTCCCGATCACCAGCTCACGAACTGGACCTTCCAGGTCGACCCGGCCGGCAACGTGAAGAGCGTCGGCCGCACCACCTCGTCCGACCCGCACCCGAAGTTCGACGCCTGCATGATCTGCGCGCTGCGCCAGGTGACGTGGCCCGTGTCGAAGGCGGGAGGCTCACCTCAGGTCAGCTTCACCTCGCGCACCCGCGACAACCCGTGAAGCGTGCGTTCGCCACCGCGGGTAGCGTCGCGCTACTCCTCGTCGTGCTCGTCACGCCGCGGGCCGCCGAGGCCGCGCCCCCGGACGTCACGTTCCCGATCTCCATCGCGGTCGCGACCGAGGACGGGATCCCTGCGCGCGACGACGCCTGGATCGCCACGCAGATCGACGAGGCGAACGAGCTCTATGCGCCCACGGGGGTTCGGTTCCGCTGGACGCTGCGCCGCGAGATCCCTTCGCTGCACGCGCGGCTCCACACGCGTGCCGATCGCGACGCGCTCGCGCCCCTCGTCGAGAAGAACGTCATCGACGTGTTCGTGGTGGCGGCGCTCGAGGACGTCGACGAGCCGGGGCGCTATCGCAAGGGCGTCGCGTGGACGAGCAAGCCCACGAACAAGCGGTTCCTCATTCTCTCCGGGGAGGCCTTCCCGAGGGTTCTCGCCCACGAGCTCGGGCACTTCTTCGGCAACGGGCACACGATCGTCCCGGACAACCTCATGAGCTACGTGCGCACGGGCGGCCGCGTGTTCCTCGACGACGCGCAGGTCGAGCGGATCCAGTCGTTCGCGGAGCGCTTCCTGGCGACCGGCCGGCTCCCCGACGTCGGCCCGTCCCGCCTCCTTCCCTGACGTCCCCCGGCCGCCCGAGCCAGGGGGCAGCCGCCCCCGCTCGAAAAGATGAAGCGCGCGGGGAACCTTTCCGGGGTCCCGTCGTGACACTCGGCGATGATGGCCGTCGCCATGAGCGTTGCGTTCCCGCGTAGCCGCGAGGGGAGCCCCCCGGCACCGCTAGACGCGGCCGTCCTCGAGCGCTGCTGCGCGCAGGATCCGATGGCGTTCCGCGCGTTCGTCGTCCGCTACGAGCGCATGGTCTTCGCGCTCCTCTCGCGGATGCTGGGTCACGGCTCCGAGGTCGAGGACGACCCCCGAGATCGCCCTCGAGCGACGCCAGCTCGGTCATGCGATCTCCGAGGCCGCGGCGCGGCTGCCGGACGAGCAGTGCGCAGCGCTCGTCCTCGCCGAGCTCCACGGCCTCTCGATCGCGGAGATCGCCGAAGCGCTCGCCGTCCCCGAGAACACCGCGAAGACACGCCTGTTCCGTGCCCGCGAGAAGATGCGCGAAGCGCTGAAGAGTGAATGGAGGACGCCGTGAGCGACGACGACAAGCACGATCTCGACGCGTGGGAGCCGCAGCTTCCGCCGTCCGACTTCGCGGAGCGCGTCCTCGATCGGATCCGCGCCGAACAAGCGCCGGCCTCCACCGCGCCCGCGGAGCCCCTGGCACCCGCCGCGCGCCCCGCGAAGAAGCCACGCCGATGGGGCCGCGATGCCGGCGTCGTCAGCCTCCTCGCGCTCGCCGCCGCGCTCGCGATGCGCGTGACGAGCGCGCCCGACGCGCACGGTGAGAAGACCGCGAAGGATCGCGTCGAGGTCTCGCTCGGCTCCCGCGCCCTCGCGGTGCTCGAGCCCGGCGCACAGGTGAAATGGGACGGAGACGACGTCGTGCAGTCGCACGGCGACGTCTTCTACCGCGTCGAGCCGGGCGCACGCTTCCGCGTGCACACCCCAGCGGGCGACGTGGAGGTCAAGGGAACGTGCTTCGCGGTGAAGATTCGCGGCGAGGCCCCGAGCAACGAAGATGCGAGCGCAGACATGAACAAGCGTGACGTGAAATCAGGTGTGGTCGGCGCAGCGCTCTCGGCGCTGGCGTTCGTTGCCGTCTACGAGGGCAAGGTCGCCGTCTCGCACGCCGGAGAGCGTGTCGACCTCGGCGCCGGCGAGGCTGCGCAGGTCGGCAGCGACGGCGTGAAGAAGAGCGTCGCGCTCGGAGAGGGCGAGAAGGCCTTCGACGCGAAGGTCGCCGCCAACGCCGCGAACCCCGGAGAGACACCGCTCGCCCAGGCCAACGAGAACCTCGTTGCGCAGGTGAGCGAATACCGCTCGCGCCTCGAGGCCATCGCCGCGCAGAAGATCGAGCTCGAACAGAAGCTGAAGAAGAGCGAGGAGAAGCTCGCGGCCGACGGCTCCGCGCCCCGCACGCGCGCCGAGTACGACCTCAACCAGGAGGACTGGGCGGAGCTCGCGAAGAAGGGCCAGGTGAAGTTCCGCTTCCCCTGCTTCAAGGAGTCGGGCTGGGAGGTCGCCCCGAGCAAGCTCAACGAGCTCGGTCTCGCTCCGCAGGACGGCGCCACGATCAAGGACGCCTACCAGCGCTCGTACGAGCGCATCTGGAAGGAGCTCCGTCCCATGTGCGCGGCGGCGATCGGCACGAGCGCCGAGGTCGTCGACAAGATCGGCGCGGACGCGTGCCCCCACCTCATCTACGACGCCGCCGCGAAGGCCGACAAGGAAGCCGCGGCCGAGGCGCACACCCAGGTCGCCGAGATCCGCGCGGGCCTCCGCGCCGAGCCCGGACCGAACGAGAAGGTCCACCCGGTGATGAAGCTCTTTCTCCTCCTCACCGGCGCGAACAAGGTCTTCGAGGGCGACCTCGCAAAGTCGTTCGGCCCCGAAGAGGCCCATCGCCTCGCGATGTCCGACGACATGTGCACCTCGAACAACCGATGGGGCGGCGGCAAGAAGCGCGACGCAAAGTGAAGTATGAATAGGAGCGCATGAACCGTCGCCCCCTCAGCTCTCGCATCGTGGTCGTCGTCTCGGTCGTCTGCGGCATGCTCACCGCCGTCTCCGCGCAGACGGCGTGCAGCAGTCTCACCGACTCGCTCTGCAAGCCGACCTCACGCACTGCCGGCGTCACGATCCTCTCCGCCTGGTGCGAGCGCTACACCCAGTGCGACCCGAAGCGAGGCACCGTCGCCGACTGCGTCGACCTTCGCCTCTCGGTCGGCCACGTTCCGACCGAGGACGGCTGCGCGGCGACGTGCTCCGAGGACACCGACTGCCGTCGGTCGAGCTGCAAGCAGGACAAGATCGACAAGTGCAAGACCGACTCGTTCGCGATGAAGTGCGACGAGCAGGAGAGCAACTCGCTCGTCCGCTTCCCCTTCGGCTGCGACAGTTGCTTCAACAACTGACGCGCGCGCTGAAGGCGCGCTGACTCACCCGTGCGGGCAAGCACCGAGCACGTACACCCCGGGCGCGACACGCGTGAGCGAGGTCCTGAGAAGCGAGCTCGTCGGGCCGAGAGGCTGGCTGGAGCCGGCCGCGTAGGCGAAGCCGAACGCGGCGCGCGCGCGTCCTGCGGCCACGTGCTCCGCGTTCCTCGCGAGGACGCATGCGCCCGCGGCCCCCGCGTCGGGAGCTGCGGAGGGAGCGGGCGTAGCGGCTGCATCGCCGGAGTCCACGCCTGCATCCGCGGTGGGGGAGGCGACGGCGACCGCCACGGCCGCCGCGAGGCCGTCGACCATCGCCTTCACCATCTTCATCTGCGGCCCGCTCTTCTTCGCGTAGTCGGGGCTGTCGTATCCCCACCAGTCCCAGCAGCCGTTCGGGTTCGCGCCCTGGGTCGCGATCGTCTGCGGGTAGAGCACGACCACGTGATTGGTGTCGGCCCACTCGTTGTAGCCGGCGTGCTTGTAGAACGCGTCGCCCACGGCGCTCGTCGACTGCTTGCAGCCGTGGAATGCAACGTGGACCCGGCAGAGATCTCCCTCCGCGCATGACTTCGGCACGTACGCGTGCGCGCTGTCGGCGAGGCTGTGCGCCCGCGGTGAAGCGACGAAGTCGCCCTGCGCGAGCGTGACGAAGCTCCCGCCGAGCGCAGCGGCGCGCGGAGCGAGCGGCCCGTAGAGGTGAGCGAGGGCCGCGCCGGCTCCGTCGTAGCCGCACCTCCCGACGTAAGGCGAGGCGGTCGTCGCGCAATCGCCTCCGTAGGTCTCCGTCGGCATCGTGTGGGCCGTGCCGGCGCGCTGCCTCTCGAAGGCGACGTCGGCGTCGTCGACGAAGGCCGCGTAGTAGTCGCGCAGCCCGTCCATCACCGCCGGGTTCACGGTGGTGTCCTTCGCGCCACCGAAGAGAAATACCTTCTGGCCCTTCAGGTGCTCCGGTCCGTCGATCGCGCCGGAGGCCGCATACGCCTTCGTGGCGGCGACGAAGGGCGCGGGGTCGAGCTTCGACGCGGAGGACATGCACTTCGTCAGCGCGTCGCTCACCCCGCCCTGCGCGCACCGGTACGGGCCACCGGCGAACGCCGCGACGCCCTTCATCGAGGCCGAGAACGCGATGTGGAACTGCACGGCCATGAAGGCGCCAGACGAGAGGCCCGACGCGGTCGTGAGCGTCGCATCGAGGTCGAGGAGCGTGCCTCCGCCGAGTCGCTCGCTACGGGCGCCGGTCGTCTCCTCCGCCGGAGAGCCGCACGCGAACGCCGTCGCGGCCAGGAGCACCGCGGCCGCGGAGGCCGGGCGGAGCGAGCGAGAGAGACAAAAGTCGAGGCTTCGCGCGATGGATTGCATCGTCGTTCTCCGGTCCTGATGGTTGCCCCCCGACGACTCCTTCGTAGGCCGGAGGCGCGCATCCTCCCAGGTCCGTACGCGTCGACGAGCGGGCATAACGCGCCACCATCGAGCCCTGAAGATCACCGTCTCGAAACGGAACCGAAACAACCCGTCACTAGCTTGCTCCGCGTATGTCCAAGCGGCCCTCGACGGCGCTCGCATCGATGACCCGGGGGATTCTGACGTGGGCGGAGCAACAAGGTATCGACACGACCACGGTCATCGGCTCAGCCGATCGCGAACGCCTTGCGCGCGCCGGGGACGGCGGACGCATCCCGCGTGAGCTCCACGTCTCGATCTGGACCTCGCTCGAGCGCGTCCTCGACGACCCTGCGTTCGGCCTTAAGTCGGCGTCGTCGATTCTCTCGGCGTCATCGCTCGGGCTCGTCGGCATGCTCGCGATGACGAGCCGCACCGTCGGCGAGAGCCTCGCTCGTTCGGTGAAGTACAGCCGCGTCCTCAAGGACGACGTGCACGCGCGCATGCACGAGGACGGCGAAGACCTCACGATCGAGCTCTGGACGCGCGAGCCGGTGACCCGTGCCATCGCCGACGCGTCGCTCTACTCGTTTCTCCACTTCTTCGAGGAGTGGACGGGGCGCAAGGTCACCCCCAACGCCGTGTTCTTCCGGCACGCGCGTCCTGCGGACGTGTCCGAGTACGAGCGCTTCGGCTGCCCCGTCCACTTCGAGCACGTGGTGGAGGCGATCGTCTTCGACAACGCGGTGTGCTCCGTCCCGCTGCGCACGGCGCAGCCCGAGGTCGCGGCGTATCTCGAGACGGTCGCCGACGTGTGGCTGCGCGATCTCGCGGCCGCCGAGGGGCCCGCCGACCTCCGCGCGCGCGTCGTGGGCGCCGTGCGTGCCGCGCTCGACGAAGGCCGCTTCGACATCGCCGACGTCGCACGTCGCATGGGGATGAGCGCGCGCACGCTCCAGCGAGCGCTCGCCGCCGAGCAGCTCTCCTACCGGCTCGTCCTGGACGAGGTGCGCTGGACCGTGGCGGCGCCGCTCGTCGCCGCGACCGACATCCCGCTCGAGCGCATCGCAGAGCGAATGGGTTACGCCGACGGCAAGGCGTTCCGACGTGCGTTCCGGCGCTGGGCCGGCATGGCTCCGATCGCGGCGCGCCGGAGCGGCAAGCCGCGACGCGTGCCGCCTACTTCATCACGACCTTGAGCACGATCGCCGCGAGCACGGCGCCCACCACCAGGAACGCGAGCGCGATGCCGATGAGGAGACCGAGCGGCGGCCTCGTCGACGCGGCGGTCTGGCGCGGCAGCGGGCTCGAGCGAGCGGACGCCGGGATCGCTCCGCCCGGCGGCAATGCGATCGCGGCCTGCGCCAGCGGCGTGGGCACGTTGCCTTGCGACCCGAGAGCCGGACGGGGCGCGCCGTCCTGGAACGGCGGCACCTCGGTCGCGCCGGCCAGCACGGCTTGCAGCGCATGCGCAAATTCCGCGGCTGACTGGTAGCGATCCTCGGACCTCTTTTCGAGGGCCTTCGACAGCACCTCCCACAGGAGCGGCGGGAAGGTGCGGCCCGGCACGCGCTCGTTGATGGGCTTGGGCTTGGTCGTGACGTGGAGCTGGATGAACTCCATCGGGTTCTTGGCGTCGAACGGCAGCTTGCCGGTGAGCACCTCGTAGAGGATCACGGCGAGCGAGTAGATGTCGCTGCCGGGCGTGAGGCTCTTGCCCTGCGCCTGCTCGGGGCTCATGAACTCGGGCGTCCCGAAGACCATGCCCTCCTGCGTCAGGATGATCGAGCCCGGCCGCATCTCGCGCTCGGTGACCTTCGCGAGACCGAAGTCGAGGACCTTGGCGAAGTCCTTCATCCCGCCCTGGCTCGTGACGAAGATGTTCTCGGGCTTGAGATCGCGATGGATGATGCCGACGCGATGCGCCTCGTCGAGCGCGTTGCACGCCTGGATGAGGATCGGGAGGCCGCGCTCGATCGTCATCGGTCCCTCGGCCCTGACCGTCTGGTTCAGGTTCTTGCCCTCGAGGTACTCCATCACGATGTAGAGCGAGCCGTCCTCGAGCTCGCCGTAGAGGTACACCTTCACCGTGTTCGGGTGAGTGAGGTGGCTCATCGCGCGCGCCTCGCGGCGGAACCGCGACACGAGGTCCTTCCGGCTCGCGAGCTTCGGATGGAGGATCTTGATCGCCACCATCCGGTTCATCGCCGGCTGGAGGGCCTTGTAGACCGACCCCATTCCGCCCGAACCGATCTTCTGCAGGATCTGGAACTGGCCGTTCAGCACGTCACGGCCGATGAACGGATCCTGCTGCCGGGCCATCGCGCTACGATGGATATCACGGAAACCCCGTGGCTGAACCGATCCCCTTCTTGGTCTCCGAAGCCCTACGAAAGGCGGGTTTCGCGCATGGTTTCTCCACACGTGCCGGCGGCGTGAGCGAGCCGCCGTACGACAGCCTCGACTTCGCGACCCTGCGCGATCCGACGGCCCTGCGGGAGAACCAGCGGCGCCTCGCGGCGGCCGTCGGCTTCGACCCGAGCCGCCTCTACCAGGTGCACCAGGTGCATGGCCCAGAGCTGCTCGTGGCCGAGGGCGATCCGGCGAGCCTGCTCCGGCAGGAGGCCGACGCGCTCGTCGCCGAGCCCGGCTCGGGCCATGCCGTCGCCGTTCGCGTCGCGGACTGCGTGCCGGTCCTCCTCGCGGACCCACGCACCGGCCGGGTCGCGGCCGCGCACGCCGGATGGCGCGGCGTCGTCGCAGACGTGCTCGGCGTGGCCGTGCGACATCTCGTCCAGCGAGGCGCCGACGCGGGCGAGCTCCTCGCGGCGCTCGGGCCGTGCATCGGGCCTTGCTGCTTCGAGGTGGGGGCCGATGTCGGGGAGAGCCTCGCGCGTGCCACGAGCTCGAGCGCGATTGCGCGCCGCGACGAGGCACGCGGCAAGGTCTTCGTCGACCTCCGGGCGGCGGTGCGCGCCCAGCTGCGCGAGCTCGGCCTTCGCGACGAGGCGATCGACGACGTTCCCGATCGCACGAGCGCCGGCTGCACGCGCTGCGACGCGCAACGGTTCTACTCGTACCGCCGTGACGGCGACTCGAGCGGCCGGCTGATCGCGGTCATCGCCGCGCGCTGAAGAGCTCGGAGCGGGAGCCTGCGCAGCAGGCACGTTCATTGCTCGTCGTTGGCCATGATCCGCCGTCATCGCTACCGAAACCTGGTCGAGCTCGGCGAAGAGAGCTGCAAGAAATTCGCGGACCGTCCGCTGTTCGGGACGAGGTCGAAGGACGGCAGCTACGTCTGGACGTCCTACCGCGAGTTCCAGGCGCTCGTCGACGCGGCCCGCGGCGGCCTCGCGAGCCTCGGCGTGCGCAGCGGCGACAAGGTCGCGATCGTCTCGAACAACCGGGTCGAGTGGGCGGTCGCGGCCTACGCGACATATGGCCTCGGCGCGACGTTCGTGCCGATGTACGAGGCGCAGCGCCCCGACGAGTGGCGGTTCATCCTCGACGACTGCGGAGCGAAGGTCGTCTTCGGCTCGAAGCCGTCCGTGACCGGCGCCCTCGAAGCCATGCGACCGAGCCTCCCGCAGCTCACGCATGTCATCGGGATCGAGCGACCGCTCGACGGCCTCGAGAGCTACGCGGGGCTGCTCGAGCAGGGCCGCAAGGCGCCGGTCCCGTCCATCTCGCCCGACCCCCAGTCGATCGCCGGCTTCGTCTACACGTCGGGCACGACGGGCAAGCCGAAGGGCGCGATGCTCACGCACGACAACCTCACGTCCAACATCCACGCCGGTACGACCGTGTTCCCCCTGTCCGAGGAGGACCGGACGCTCTCGTTCCTCCCGTGGGCGCACGTGTACGGGCAGGCGATCGAGCTCCACCTGATCGTCAGCGTCGGCGCTTCGACGGCCTTCGTTTCCGAGCTCCCGAAGCTCGTCGAAGAGCTCGCCGACGTGCGACCGACGATGCTCGTGGCCGTGCCTCGCGTCTTCAACCGCATCTACGCGAGCGTGAACAAGGAGCTCGCGGAGAAGCCGAGCTTCGTGCGCTCGCTCGTCCGCACGGCCCTCCGTGCCGCGTCGCAGAAGCACAGAGGCGAGAAGGTGAGCCCGCTCGGTCTGCTCGCCCTGCAGATCGCCGACCCGCTGGTCTTCGCCAAGGTCCGGGCGAAGTTCGGCGGGAGGCTGAAGTATGCGATCAGCGCGAGCGCTGCGCTGAGCGTCGAGGTCGCCGAGTTCATCGATGCGCTCGGTATCGAGGTCTACGAGGGCTACGGCCTGACCGAGACGTCGCCGGTCGTGAGCGGGAACTACCCGGGGACGCGCCGGCTCGGCAGCGTCGGCAAGCCGATGCCGGGCGTCATCGTGACGATCGAACATGCGGCCAGCGACCACCCGGGGCGAGGCGAGGGCGAGATCGTCGTCCACGGCCCGAACGTGATGCGCGGCTACTACAAGCGGCCTGAAGAAGACGCGAAGGCGCTGCTCCCCGACGGCGGCTTCCGCACGGGCGACCTCGGATACTTCGATCGCGACGGGTTCCTCTTCATCACGGGGCGCATCAAGGAGCAGTACAAGCTCGAGAACGGCAAGTACGTCATGCCCTCGCCCCTCGAGGAGGAGCTCAAGCTCTCGCCGTACATCCTCAACGTGATGCTCTACGGGGCGAACAAGCCGTTCAACACGGCGGTCGTCGTGCTCGACGAGAACGCGGTCCGGATGTGGGCCGCCGCTCACGGCAAGCGGATCGAGGGCGAGATCACGACCGACCCGAACGTGATCGAACTCATCGAGGGCGAGCTGAGTCGCTGCGGGACGTCGTTCCGCCACTTCGAGAAGCCTGCGGCCTTCGCCCTCTCGGTGGACGACTTCACGATCGACGGCGGTCTCCTGACGCCGACGCTCAAGTTGAAGCGCGGCGCGGTCATCGAGCGATACAAGGATCGCCTCGAGGCGCTCTACAAGGAGCCGCCGACCGGAGCAGCGCGCGCCTTGGCGGCGTCTGCGTCGACCTGAGGCGACGCCGCGCTCAGCTTCGCTCGAAGAGCGAGGTACTCGACGTGCAGATCGGCGACGAGGGCGTCCGGGTCGGGCACGAGCCCTGCATCGACGATGATGCCGATCGTCACCGTGCCGGCGTAGCTGAAGATGCTGATGCCGATCCCCATGCGGCCCGACTGTGGCACCCAGAACATGATGCGTGAGACCTGAACGCCGGCGAGCCTGAGCGGTGTGCGGGGGCCGGGGACGTTCGTGAGGACGATCGACGCCTTCGTCCCGAAGAACCACACGCCGGCGTCCTCGACCGGGCGCGGTGCCCAACCCATCGCGCGGAGGAGCCCGTGCGTCGCGAGCGCCTCAGGCGAGCCCTTGAGGCGATCCATGCGCTGCTTCACGGCGGCGAGCCGGGCCAGCGGATCGCGAAGGCCGACCGGGAGCCCGAGCACGACGAGGCCGAAGTGATTGCCGAGGTCGGTGGGCGGAGCGCCACCTCGAAGATTGACCGGAATCATCGCGCGGATCTCGAGATCGTCCCGCGTCTGCCCGGGGCTCACGCGCGCGAGGTAGCGTCCGAGCGCGCCTGCCGCCGTCGCGACGAGCACGTCGTTCACCGTCGCCGAGGCCGCGTGCGCCGTGCTCTTCACCTCGGCGAGCGAGAGGGGCTCCGACCACGCAACCCGCTTCTCTCGCCCGAGCGGCCCCTTGAGGGGCGTCCTGGGATCGGGACGGAGCGCCACGATGCGCGCCATCGACGCGGTGCATCCGACGGCCGTCGCGATGCGCCGCCGCTTCGCCGGCTGGTGGGCCGCCGCCGGCGCGCCGTCGTCTCCGCCCTCGCACATCGACAGCAGGATGCCGAGCAGCGCGAACCCGTCACCGATCGCGTGGTGGACGCGATAGAGGAGCGTCGTCCCGGCGGACGGCCGATCGATGACGAAGACGCGCCAGAGCGGACGATCGCGATCGAGCATCCCGCTCACCGCGCGGCCGACGAACGTGCGGAGCGTCGCGTCATCCGGCGACTCGAGCATGACGTGCTCGACCTGCCTCGTGAGATCGAAGTCCGCCACCTCCTCCCAGCGCGGCGGCCCGGCATGCATCGAGGACTCGACGACGTGGGATCGGAAGCGCGGGATCGTGACGATGCGCTCGAGCAGCGCGTAGACCCGCTCGAGCGGCAGGTGCTCCGCGAGCTCCAGCACGCCGTTGACGACCATCGGGTTGGTGTCGTCCTCCATGTGCAACCAGGCTGCGTCCTCGCCGCCCAGCGTGTCGTGCGTCATGGCTCGTCCTTGGTTCGTGAGCCCTCGGGCTCGTGATGAGTGCATATGGCTGCCGCGGGATAGGTCCGATTCTGGCGCTGCCCCAGGAGGAAGCGGCGACCCTTGCTCAGCCGGTCGAGCATCTCCTGCATGCGGCTCTCGACCTCGGCGTAGCAGCGGGCGAGCGCCTCGGGCCGGTCGGCGTCCTCCGGCCCGAGGTCGGGCCACGTCATCGGCTCGCCGAACGCGAGCGACGTCTGCGCGGGGAGCGGAAGGTACGGCACGAAGCCCGACGTGAGCCCCCAGGGCAGCGCGAGCATGAGCGGCATCACCTCGGTGCGCGCCCACGCGTGCGCGTGAACGAGGCGCGCGAGGCGCTCGCCGCGCGTGAGCACGATGATCTGCTCGTGGGTCCCCGCGGTGACCACGGGGACGATCGGAACGCCTTCACGGAGCGCGAGGGCGAGGAAGCCCTTGCGTCCCCCGAGCACGATCTTGTGGCGATCGCGGAACGGACGGAACGTCTCGAGGTCGGAGCCCGGATAGACGAGCACGCAACCGCCCGCGGCGAAGGCGTGCCGCGCGCTCTCGTGACCGGCGCGCAGCATGCCGAGGCGCGCGGCGTAGGAGCGAAGCAGCGGATCATCGAACAGGAAATCGTGCGCGAGGGCGTACATCGCGCGGTCGGGGCCGTAGCGATCGTGGATCGCGAGCGCGGTGAAGAAGCTGTCGGTCGGCAAGAGGCCGCCGTTGTGGTTTCCGACGAGGAGAACGGGGCCGGACGCCGGCACGTGTTCGACGCCTTCGATGCGCAGCCGGAAGTAGTGCTCGCCGGCGAGCCGGTAGAGATCGAGAAGGAGCGAGACGAGCTCGGGATCGCGCGCGCGGACGTCGTCGGCGCTCGCCCGACCCGCGCGGCCCCCGTGGCGACGCAGCGCGAAGCGCGAGAAGCGAGCGACGAGGCGCACCGGCGAGAGCAGGACCTTTCGGTCCTCGTGCGGGACGATGCGGCGCGCGCGCAGCGTCCAGTCGATCATGTCGCGCACCGCGCCCATGACCGGAGCGTACCTCCGCGCTGCTACTCCGGGATCGCGTTCGGGTCCGCAAGTATTGCGCCGGTGAAGCGCGGGCGCAGGTAGAAGCCGCGAGGGATGGTCGCGATGGGCTCGCCCTCGGCGCCGTAGGCCGTCGTGCGGACGCGGCCGTGCGCCGCCTTCGGGCGAACCTGCAGCCAGCGACCGCGGTGCGCGGTGAGCTCCTCGATGCGGCCGACGCCGATGAGCCCGACGACGTCGTCGAAGTCGGAGCGGAGGATGGCGTCCTGCTCGGGGGTCGGCGACCAGAGGACGGGCTCCTCGATGCGCCGCGCGGGCCATGGCTCGCCGTCGGCGGCGACGAGCGGGACGAAGAGGACGCGTGAGAGCTTGGAGCGCACCCACGAGTCGTCCCACTCCTGCATCTCCGCGTCCGCGAGCGAGAGCGTGCAGACGTAGGTCGACTCGACCGGCACGCCACGGAGGTCGACGGGGATCGTCTTCAGCTCCACGCCGAGCTCGGGGAAATCGTGGACCTTCGAGGAGCCGCCGGTCGCGCCGAGCGCGAGCTCGAGGATCGCGCCGGGCGTGCCCTTCGTGCGGACCGCGTCGCCTGCCGACGAGAGGCCGAGCGACGTCGCGAGGTCACCGACGCGCATGCCGACGAGCCCGCGCGCACGCGCGAGCAGCGCCTCGATGCCTTCTGCGCGGTCGCTCACGGGCCTGGTCTTGCCACGGCCTTGCGGGCGTCCGCAAGGGTCGCCGCGTACGGCCTGGCGATGTCGCCGACCGACGCGCCGCGCATGCGCGACGGCCATTCCTCGGCGGGCCATCGCATGGCCTCCGGCATGACCGACGCCGCGGACTGGCGGAGGACGGACGAGTGCGTGGGCTCCCATGCCGAGACGGTGAGCACGCAATCGACGACGCGTGCGTCATGCATGCGTTCGCTCTCGGCTCGCGACCTCGCGAAGCAGCTGCTCCGCGCGGAGAGGAGCACGCGGATCGGCGCTTCGCGGCCGGGCTCCGGTGCGTCGCTGACGATGTCCACGACGGGGGGCGGCGTGGGCCAGTCGATCGCGAGATCCTGCGCCAGCCTGGCGACCAGCGCCTCGACCTCGGGGCCGAGCGCGGCGCGCGCGAGCTCGATGCCGGCACGCGCGGTGGCGGCCCGTTCGGACCAGTCGCGAGCGAGGAAGCCCGGGAGCGTCGCGAGGTAGGCCCGGGCGAAGGGCGTCCCGTCGACGGCGGCGCGCGCGCATCGTTCGTCGTCGCACGCCTCGAGCGCCCGCGTGGTGCGACCGAGCTGCTCATCGCGGTCGTCGTCGGCGGCGAGCGCCTGCTTGTACGTGCCCTGCGCGGCCAGCCAGGCGTGGAGCTCGACCCACGCCGTCGTGCGCAGCGTGACCTGGTCGATCCCGACCGCGAGGACGTGCGGCGGAGGTCGCCGCTCCGGCGGATGACGTGGCGCGGCATGAGCGCATCCGGCGAGCGCGGCGGCGGCGATCGCGAGAAAGCCGAGGGCTCTCGCGCGGGCGAACGCGGTATCGCTTGCGCCGAGTGAGCCTCGCATCGTAACCAGAGAGCTACCATGATGCACGGCGCGCTCGAGGACATCACCAAGGCAGTCGGCAACACGCCGATCGTTCGACTCAACCGCGTGACGGCGGGCTTGCCGCCGGGCATCGAGATCTACGTCAAGTGCGAGTACTTGAACCCGGGAGGCAGCCACAAGGATCGCCTCGCGTGGAATCTCCTTCGCCGCGCCGAGGAGGCGGGCCTCCAGCCCGGCGGCACCATCGTCGAGGCGACGAGCGGCAACACGGGCGCCTCGCTCGCGCTGCTCGCGGCCATCCGTGGCTACAAGTGCATCTTCGTGATGCCCGACAAGATGAGCCAGGAGAAGGTCTCGAACCTCCGGGCCTTCGGCGCGAAGGTCGTCATGTGCCCGACCGCGGTCGATGCCGACGACCCGCGCAGCTACTACAAGGTGTCGCGTCGCATCGCCGACGAGATCCCCGGCTCGTTCTACGCGAACCAGTACCACAACCCCGCGAACCCCGAGGCTCACTACCTCTGGACCGGCCCGGAGATCTGGAAGCAGACGAAGGGTGACTTCGACGTGTTCGTCGCGGGCATGGGCACGGGCGGAACGGTGAGCGGCTGCGGCAAGTACCTGAAGGAGCAGAAGCCCGCGATCCAGGTGCTCGGCGTCGACCCGGTGGGCTCGCTCTATTACGACTTCGTGAAGACGGGCCGCATCACGAAGCCGTTTTCGTACAAGGTCGAGGGCATCGGCGAGGACTTCTTCCCGACGACGATGAACCTGAAGATCCTCGACGACATCGTTCGCGTCGACGACAAGGAGTGCTTCCTGATGACGCGCGACATGACGCGTCTCGAGGGGCTCTTCGTCGGCGGCTCGGGCGGCGCGGCGGTCGCGGGCGCGATCAAGTGGGCGAAGACCAAGAAGGGGCCGCTCAAGCTCCTCGTGTTCCTGTGTGACGCGGGGCAGAAGTACGTCTCGAAGATCTTCAACGACGACTGGATGCGCGAGAACGGCTTTCTCGACGAGGAGCCGGGCCTCGGCGTCGTCGGCGACGTGCTGCAGATGCGCGGCAAGCGGAAGATCGTGACGACGCCGCCGACCGCGAAGGTCAAGGACGTCATCGCGACGCTCAAGCAGCTCGGCATCAGCCAGCTTCCGGTGGTCGAGAAGGGCAAGCTCCGCGGCGTCATCGGGGAGATCGACCTCCTTCGCCATCTCGTGTCGGGCGGGCAGAAGGCGTCGGGCTCGACCATCGCTGCGCTCGTCGAGAGCGACTACGCGACCGTCACCCCGGACACGAAGATCGAGCTCTTGCAGGGCGTCCTCGCCGATGCGCGCGCGGCGATCGTCATGGATAGCGAGTCGGTCGTCGGCATCCTCACGAAGATCGACCTCATCGAGTACCTCTCGAAGAAGAGCGCGGAGGCGATTGCGCTTCCGAAGCCGAAGCCGAAGCCGAAGCCGGTGAAGGGGAAGAAGAAGGCCGCGAAGAACGGCGCACGGTCTCACGTCGCGCGGGCGTGAGTGCGTGCGTGCGGGGGGGCTCACTCAGAGGCCGAAGCCGAGTGAGTCCTTCTTCTTCATGATGTTGTAGACGCCCTTGCCGGTGGCGATGGTGTCGTCGGGCGCGTCGATGTTGAACATGCGGACGTCGGCGACGCCGACGCGGTTGCCGAGGCGCACGACCGTCGCCTCGGCGACGACGGTGACGAGGCGCGCGGGGCGGAGGTAGTCGACGCGGAGATCGATGGTCGAGACGCGGGCCATGTCGTCGTCGAGGCCCGCCCAGACCGCGGCGCCGCCGGCGGTGTCGGCGAGCGCGGAGAGCACGCCGCCGTGGAGCGCGGGGCGCATCGGGTCGCCGACGAGCTCCTCGCGGTAGGGCACCTCGAGCCGCGCGAAGCCCTTGCGGACCTCGGTGAGCTTCACGCCGAGGTAGCGGTTGAAGGGGATGAGCTCCTCCATGACCTGGCGCAGGACTTCGGGGGTCATGGTGATCTCACGCGGGCGCGACGTATTGCATGTCGACCCAGTGGTGCTGTCCGTCCGGGAAGACGACGAGGCACTGCGAGCCGCTCACCTGTTGCACGGTGCCGGGGTAACGCTGTCCGTTCGACCACGTGACGGTGACGCGCGAGCCCGGCGGGTAGCCGAAGACGTAGCCGGGTTGCGCTTGCGGAGGAGGGGGTTGCGGCTGCGGCTGCATCGGCGGCTGTGCTCCTTGCGGAGCGTACGGGCTGCCGGCGTAGGGCATCGGCGGGGGCTGTGCTTGCTGCGGGGGCGGGATGTAGGGGGCCGCGGCCGGGTTCCATCCGGGCTGCGGCTGCGGCGGTTGCGGTTGCGGTTGCGGCGGCGGCATCGGCATCGGCATCGGCTGCTGCTGCTGCTGCTGCTGCGGCTGCGGTTGCTGCGGCGCCGGCTGGGACAGCGAAGGCGCGCTTCCTGACGCGGAGGGAGCGCTGGCGACCGAAGACGGAGAGGAGCCGCCGGGACGCGGGATCGAGCCGGCGGGGATCGCTCCGAGGATCTGGGTGCGGTCGGGCCGCTTCGAGGCGGCGGCGGAGGGGGCGCCGCTCGCGGGCGTTCCACTGGGCGCATCGCCGACGGCCGGCGGATTCGCCATGCTCGGCATCAGCTGCGTGCCGGGAACGGCGCTCCGCTTGCTGCTCTGCGCGCCGTCCGCCGCCGGCTGCGCGGGGACGGGAAAGAGTCCGACGGACGCGGCCGCGGCGGCTTCCGGTCCGGCCGTGATGGCATTCTCGAACGCACCGCGCTGCGAGATGATGTTGCTGATGGCGAGCGGCGAGACCTGCGGAGCGGCGCTCGGGTCGCCCATGCCCGGGGTCGTCGTGCCGAGCTCGGGCGGGATGGAGGCGGGCGGCGGACCGTAGTCGGACGCGCGGACATTCTTCGCGCGGCCTGCGGTCTGCGCGAACGGATTGACCCTCGAGGTCGGTGCGGGCGCGTACTGGATCGCGGGGCCGCTGCCCGGTGCGGAGCCCGGTGCGGAGCCCGGTGCGGAGGGCGCTCTGCTGGGGGGCGCGAGCGCCTGACCGGTCGAAGCTGCAGGCGAGCGTGGATCGCCCGCGGGCGTTCCACACGCCGCGCAGAACTTCCGCGAGCCGATGAGCTCGGCGCCGCACTTCGCGCAATGAGTCATGGGGACTTCCCTATGTTCAGTCAGCTGTGCGGGCGATACAAGAAGTCGCGCGTCAAATCGGGCGCTTCCGGTGGACCGAGAGCTCTGCGGGAAAGCCTCCCATGTCGACCGTGAAGGCACGCTCGAGGAGGAGGCCGGCCCGCTCGGCGCGTGCGTGGAGCTTGCGAGGGTCGGGGGCCGCCCAGACGAGGACGCCGCCGGGAACGAGGACCTTGGCGGCATGGTCGACGAAGCGCTCGAGCAGCTCGCCGTGGGTCCCGCGCTGGACGCGGCGTCCCATCGGGGGGTTGGTGATGATGACCGTGACGCCGCGAGGTTCGTGGGTGATCGCGTCGGCGAGGACCAGCGTTGCGTCGGTGATGCCGGCGCCCGCGAGGTTCTCGCGTGCAGCGTCGAGGGCGGCAGGCTCGATGTCGGTGCCGAGGAGTGCCTTGTAAGCACCGAGGTGTGCGCGCTCGACGAGCTCGGCGCCGGCACCGACGAAGGGATCCCAGATGACGTCGTCGGGGCGAGGGGGGACGAGGCGCACGAGGGCGGCCGCGAGGGTCGGATGTGAGGACGCGGCGACGGTGGCCGTGCGATAGGTGAAGCGTTCGTCGGCGAAGCCGCGCGGCACGAGCTCGATCGAGACGCGGCCGGGTTGATCGTCGACGACGAATTCCCAGGTGCTCTCGGTGGGGTCGTTGACGAGCTCCTTGGTCGCGACGCTGACGAGCTCGGCGCAGCGCCAGGCGAGCGCGCGACGGTGGCCGCCGTGCGTCCATGCGAGGCGGAAGCGGATGGGCGCGGCGGCTCCGTCGCTCGCGGTCTCGGTGCGCGTGAACGTGCGCAAGATGGCGAGCGCGCGCGGGTCGGTGATCGCGCGGACGATCGCCTCGGCGAGCTCGTCGCGCACGGGCACGGGCACGGGATCGAGCGGAAAGCCGAAGTGGAGAGCCGTGCGTATTGCCGTGGCCTTCGCGAGCGGACCTTCGAGTCGAGCGTCGACGAGGCCGGGACCTGCGACGCGCGGTCGCCAGGTGTCGCCGAGCTCGTTGGCTACGATCTCTTCGAGGCCGGCGCGGGCGTGGAAGCGAACGGCGAGTGGACCCTTGGCGGCGCGGCTGATGTCGATCGCGCCTGGGCGTTCGCGGGCTGCTGACCGTTCGATCATCAGCGCAGCGCGCGTCGCCGTCTGAGAGATGCCTCCGCTGCTGTCGCGTGCGAGCCGGTCGCGTGCCGCCTTGGAGCCGACCTTGCCGAGGGCCTCTGCGATGGCGCGGCGGTCGTCGTCGGCTGCGGCCGTGTCCCATGCGGTGAGCAGTGCGTGCTCGACGAGCTCTCGCTGGGCGGCGTCCGTTGCCTTCAGCTTGCCGAGCGCGCGCGCGGCGGTGTGCCGTGTCTTGGGGTCGGGATCCGCGAGGGCGCTCACGAGCCAGGTGCGTGCCTCGGCGACGGCGGTCTCGGGGGCGCTGGCGGGGATGCGCCCGATGAGGCGAGCGAGGCGGCCGCGGGCGGGTCGTGTCGCGACGCCGAGGCGGGCGATGGTCTGGGTGACGACGCGTGCGGTGTGTCGTGGCTCGATGCGGAGGACGGCACGCTCCGTGGCGCGCGCGAGCTCTTCGTCTTCTTCGCCGAAGAGGTCGAGGAGGCCGTCGAGGTCGCGGATGCCGGGGGTATAGCCGGGGTCCCGGACGCGGGTGGCGAGGGCGTCGGACGCACCAGGGGAAGACGCCATGATCCCCATGGCTTACACGACTTCGTGCGCGCGCGTAACCGTGGGACCACCTGGCGCGTACTCTTCTCCGAGGAGACCACGTGAGCCGTAAAGACCCCTTCATGGACCCGGAGCTGGCGGGTGCATTCGCGCCGTCGATGAGCCGGCGCGCCTTCGTGCGGTCCGCCACCGTCGGTACCGTCGTGATTGCGCTGGGCGGCGCGGGCTACTGCCTCGCCGGGGAAGAGGAGGAGAAGAAGGCGCGGGCGACGCTCCGTCCGGATGGCCGTCCGAGGTTGCCGCCGAGCCAGTATCTGCTGAACCGCATTCGACCGATGGGTGGAACCGAGGGCGATGCGAGCCCGAGCGGGTGGCGGCTCCAGGTGTCGGGCGAGGTCGAGCAGCCGTTCACGCTCGACATGGCCGAGCTCCTCAAGATGCCGCAGGTCGATCAGACGTGTGACGTGCACTGCGTGACGAAGTGGACGGTGCTCGACGCGAAGTGGACGGGAGTGAAGCTTGCCGACCTGGCGGCTCGCGCGAAGGTGAAGCCGTCGGCGCGCCACGTGAGCTTCGAGGGGTTCGGCGGCTACACCGCGAACGTGCGTCTCGCCGAGGCGCTCGCGCCGAGCGTGATGCTCGCGCACAAGTACGAGGGGCAGCCGCTTGCGCGTGCGCATGGCGCGCCGGCGCGGATCATCGTCCCGGATCTCTACTTCTGGAAGAGCGCGAAGTGGATCACGGGCGTGCGTTTCGTAGCGAGCGACAAGCCGGGCTACTGGGAGACCCGCGGCTATCACAACCATGCCGACCCGTGGAAAGAGGAGCGGTATGGCTGACGGCGACGAGGTGGCCATCCCCCCCGCCCCCGCGAAGCCGGCGGCGAAGAAGAAGCCTCGGTACTGGCGTCCGTGGTTGCGGGCGATGCATCGCGACATCGGCTACGTCGCGGTGGGGCTCACGTTCGTGTACGCGCTGTCGGGTCTCGCGGTGAATCACCTGACGGACTGGAGCGACGGCGACGCGAGCTTCAAGACCTACTCTGCGAGCCACGAGCTGGGCCCGCTGAAGGGGGAGGATCAAGCGATCGCCGATGATCTGCGGAAGCGCCTCGCGATCAAGGAGACCCCGCGGGAGCTCTATCGTCCGGCGCCGGACGAGCTCGAGGTGATCTTCGACAAGCGTTCGCTCCACGTGAACACGGCGACGGGCCATGTGGTCGACGAAGGCCAGAAGCCTCGCTTCATCCTTCGCGTCGCGAACTGGCTCCACCTGAACCGCGGGAAGAAGGCGTGGACGTACTTCGCCGACGGCTATGCGGCGGGCCTCCTGCTCCTGGCCCTGAGCGGCATGTTCATGATCGCCGGCCGCAAGGGCCTCTTCGGCCGTGGCGCGGTCCTGGTCGCCCTGGGCATCGCCATCCCCGTCCTCTACGTCACCCTGGCGGGCCCCTAGTGCCGCCCGGCAGAAGTTCGGTCAGATTCTTCTTTCCATGCTGATCGATTCGGTTTAATCACGGCGCATGATCGAATACGACGAGCTGGCGGGCCGCCCGCACGGGCGCAAGCGCTGCTGATGATGGCCGACGGCGTGCCGGGCACGGACATCGCGCGCGTGTTGGGCGTGCACGTGCGCACGGTTCAGGACTGGCGACGGCGCTTCGATTGCGAAGCGCCGG
>Ga0335397_10002270_pt1 | contig 26196 bp, 18 predicted proteins | sample MAT04_FD_205740 | JGI IMG/M metagenome (GOLD analysis project Ga0335397, IMG submission 205740) | Freshwater microbial communities from Lake Fryxell liftoff mats and glacier meltwater in Antarctica - MAT-04 (spades assembly) (version 2) ... | reverse complement strand
TCACTGTCGACGACCTCGACGATGGTGGTGGTGAAACTGGCGAGCGTGCCGAACGAGAACCGGTAGGGCGCCACCATCGGCACATTGATCGGCGTGGCCCTGACCTCGGCGATGGTCGACATGGCGGCCGAAACTAGCCGATGCCAATTCGGGGACGACCGTACAAGGAATCCGCTCGCCAGGTGTAGTGTCGCCTCTCGTGACCGACACCCAGCAGGACGATGCCGGAACCGGCGGCGGAGCAGGTACACGGCGCCGCGGCCGCGAGCGGAACGAGGGCATGCGCAACCGTCTGCCCGAGCAGTTGCCCTACCGCCAGCCGTACATGCGCCTCAACCACACCGAGGTGCTGTCGACCGACGAGATCGAGACGATCCATGAGGCATCGCTCACCATCCTCGAGCGGATCGGCATGGAGTTCCTCTGCCCCGAGTCGCGCAGCATCATGCGCGAGGCCGGAGCCCAGGTCGACGAGTCGAACCAGCGGGTGCGGTTCCCCCGTGAACTGATCGAGACCTCGGTCGCCAGGGCGCCGTCGGAGTTCACCCTGCACAGCTGGAACCCAGCGCGCAACATCCGCGTCGGCGGCCGATGGATGGCGTTCGGCACCGTGGCCAGCGCGCCGAACTACGTCGATCGCCATGGGGTGCGCCGCATCGGCGACCGCGAGGGATTCCGCGATCTGCTGAAGCTCGCGCAGATGCTCGACATCATCCACTACGTGCCGGGTTACCCGGTCGAGCCGGTCGACATCCACTCTTCCATCCGCCACCTCGAGGCGTCGTACGACATCTTGACGATGACCGACAAGGGCCTGCACTGCTACAGCCTCGGCCGGCAGCGCAACATCGACTGCCTCGAGATGGTGCGCATCGCCCGTGGCGTCGACATGGCCACGATCGACCGTGAACCGTCGGTGATGACCGTGGTGAACACCAACTCACCACTCCGCCTCGACGTCCCGATGGCCCAGGGCATGATCGAGTTCGCTCGCCACAACCAGCCCGTGGTCGTCACGCCGTTCACCCTCGCCGGGGCGATGGCACCGATCACCCTCGGCGGTGCTCTGGCCCAGCAGAACGCAGAGGCGCTCGCTGGCATCGCCTTCATCCAACTCGTCAACCCCGGTGCCCCGGTGATGTACGGCGGCTTCACCAGCAACGTCGACATGCAGTCGGGTGCGCCGGCGTTCGGCACACCCGAGTACGTGCGCACCGCGATGATCAGCGGCCAGCTGTGCCGCCGCTACGGCGTGCCGTACCGAAGCAGCAACGTCTGCGCGGCGAATGCACTCGATGCACAGGCTGCGTACGAGAGCGTGTTCTCGCTGTGGGGCGCGGTGATGGGAGGCGTGAACTTCCTGATGCACGGCGCTGGCTGGATGGAGGGTGGTCTGCACGCCAGCATGGACAAGATGCTGATGGACGCCGACCTGTTGCAGATGGTGGCCAAGATGCTCGAGCCGGTGTCGGTCGACGCCGATTCGATCCCGATCGACACGATCGAGGAGGTGGGCCCCGGCGGTCACTTCTTCGGTACCGCCCACACCCAGGCCCGCTTCCGAGACGCGTTCTACCGTCCGTTCCTGTCGGACTGGCGCAACTACGAGACCTGGGACGATGCCGGCCGGCCGACCGCCGACCAGCGATCGCACGGTCTCGTCGACCGGTTCCTGTCGGCGTACGAGGCGCCGGGGATGAACCCCGAGGCGAAAGCCGAACTGCGCGCCTTCGTCGATCAGCGCGTCGCCGAGGGCGGCGTGGCGACAGACTTCTGATCTGCGCCTGACGCAGCGCACGATCATCAGCGAAACAACACAACGACGGACGAGCGAGATCGAGGGGAATGCAATGAAGTCATCGGCACAGGTCGTGGTGATCGGCGGTGGCGTCGTGGGCGCCAGTGTGCTGTACCACCTCACGAAGGCCGGCTGGACCGACGTGGTGCTGCTCGAGAAGGCGCAGCTCACGGCCGGGTCCACCTGGCACGCCGCAGGCGGGATGCACACCCTCAACGGCGACCCGAACGTCGCCCGGCTGCAGCAGTACACCGTGAATCTGTACAAGGAGATCGAGGCCGAGTCGGGCCAGAGCTGTGGCATCCACCTCCCCGGTGGCATCCAGCTGGCCGACACCCCCGAGCGCCTCGACTGGCTACGGATGGCCCAGGCACGCGGGCGCTACCTCGGCATGAACATGGAGATCATCTCCATGAAGGAGGCCAAGGAGCTGAACCCCCTGCTCGAGGAGCGGTACTTCGTCGGCGCGCTCTACGACGAGGACGAGGGCAGCGTCGACCCGTACGGTGTCACGCACGCCTACTCGATCTGCGCTCGCAACCGCGGCGCCGAGGTGTACCAGAACACGTGGGTGAACGGGCTGAGCCAGCGCGAGGACGGCACGTGGGACGTACACACCTACGACCCGGCCACCGGTGACGCCAAGGGTGTCGTCCACACCGAGCACGTCGTGAACGCCGGTGGTCTGTGGGCCCGCGAGGTCGGTCGGATGTGCGGCCTCGAGCTGCCCGTGCTCGCGATGGAGCACCACTACCTGATGACCGAGCCGATGCCGGAGGTCATCGAGTACAACGCGACGCACGGGCGCGAGCTGCCACACATGATCGACTTCGCCGGCGAGATCTACGCCCGCCAGGAGGGCCAGTCGATCCTGCTCGGCACCTACGAACAGGACAACCGTCCGTGGGCGCCGAAGGAGACCCCCTGGGACTTCGTGTTCCAGCTCCTCCCCCACGACCTCGACCGCATCGCCCCCGAGCTCGAGAAGGCGTTCGAGCACTTCCCGCTCGTCGGCAAGGCCGGCATCCAGAAGTTCGTGAACGGTCCGTTCACGTTCAGCCCCGACGGCAACCCCCTCGTCGGACCGATCAAGGGCATGCGCGGCATGTGGATGGCCAACGCGGTCATGGCCGGCCTGTCGCAGGGCGGTGGCGTGGGCCTCAGCCTCGCGACGTGGATGACCACCGGCGACCCGGGCGCCGACATCTGGGCGATGGACGTCGCCCGATACGGCGACTACGCCAACCTGGCCTACACCAACGCCAAGGTGCGCGAGAACTACTCGCGCCGGTTCCGCATCACGTTCCCGAACGAGGAACTGACCGCTGCCCGCCCGTTGCACACCACGCCGATCTACGACCGTCTCACCGATCACAACGCAGTGTGGGGCGCAGGGTTCGGCCTCGAGCACCCGCTCTGGTTCCAGAAGCCCGGCCTCGAGCCGATCGAGAACGTCACCTTCCACCGCTCGAACGCGTTCGACGTGGTGGCCGAGGAGTCGAGGGCCGTGCGTGAGCGCGTCGGGTTCAGCGAAGCGTCGAACTTCGCCAAGTACAAGGTGACCGGCGACGGCGCTGCCGCTTGGCTGCAGGGCCTGTTCACCAACTCGCTGCCCAAGGTCGGACGCACCAACCTCACCGCGATGCTGAACCCGCAGGGCAAGATCGTCGGCGAGTTCTCGGTCAGCCGCATCGGCGACGACGAGTTCTTCCTCTTCGGCTCGCAGGCCGCCGAGGTGCACCATCCGCGCTGGTTCCTCGACCACCTGCCCACCGGCTCACCCATCCGCTTCGAGGTGCTGGCGCTGTCGATGGTGGGCCTCACCGTGGCCGGCCCTCGCTCGCGTGACGTGCTGCAGCAGCTGACCGACACCTCGCTCGCCACCAAGGACTTCCCGTTCATGGCCTTTCGCAAGGCGAACATCGGCATGGCGCCGGTGTGGCTCAGCCGGATGACCTACACGGGTGATCTCGGCTACGAGATCTGGATGCAGCCCGAGTACCAGCGTTACCTGTTCGACCTCATCTGGGAGGCAGGCAAGGAGTTCGACATGCGCCTGTTCGGCTTCCGGGCCCTCATCACGATGCGCCTCGAGAAGAACTTCGGCACCTGGTACCGCGAGTACCGACCCATCTACACCCCGCTCGAGGCCGGCATGGACCGCGTGCTCAAACTCGATCACGACTTCGTCGGGCGCGAGGCCGTCGAGGCAGAGATCGCCGCCGGTGGCCCACAGCGCACACTGGTGATGTTCGAGGTCGACGTCGATCCCGAGACGCCGAGCGACGTGCTCGGCGACGAGCCGGTGTGGCACGACGGTGAGGTGGTCGGCTGGATCACCTCGGGCGGCTATGCCCACTACTCGGGCGTGTCGCTCGCACTCGGCTACGTCCCCACGTCACTCGCCACCGCCGGGTCGGGCTTCGAGATCGAGATCATCGGTCGCCGTCGCCCTGCCACCCTGCGCCACGAGCCCGTGCTCGACCCGCAGGGCCTTCGCATGCGTGCGTGATTCACCTCGGAGATCACACCGGGGGGCATCGAGCCGGTCGAACACCCAGTCCGCCTAAGTCGCGCCGTTGCGCAACGCATCGTCGAGGAAGCCGATCACGGTCGACTCCCACGGCTCGGCTGCAACCGACAGACCGTCCGTATGGTCGGCGCCATGCACGATCCAGACTTCGACGTGCTGGGGCGACATCGACCGTAGGCGCTCGGCGACATGGCGTTCGTCGGCGACGTCGCCGGCCGCGATCAGCAGGAACCAGGCCTGTGTCGAACTGGCCACGGCGTCGGCGAGCGGCGTGGGCAGGGGCGCCGACGTGAGCAGTCGGGTGAGCCCGGTGCGAGCCCGGCCCAGCCCTTCCTGGATAGCACCGCGAAGGCCGTAGACGTCGCTCAACCATGCGTCGTCGGCGGCGGTGCGACCGCTCGCACCCTCGGCGACGACTGCTCGTATCCGCGGATCGGCCGCTGCTGCGCCGATCGCCTCCTCGCCACCCATCGACATGCCGACGATCCCGATTCGTTCGGGCTCGACGTCGCTGCGGACGGTGAGGAAGTCGACTGCGGCGGACACGTCTGCGTCGCCGTACCAGCCGAATTCCATGGCCCGGCCATCGCTGGCACCGTGCCCGCGCGCGTCGGTCGCCAACACGCCGTAGCCGTGTGCAGCCAGCACGCGTAGCTGCTCGAGCACGTCGTCGCGCGTCGACCCGGCCCCATGCCGCAGGACGACGCCGGCGCCGTTCGACGACGGGACGTACCATGCGGCGACGACGAAGCCGTCGGCTGTGGGGAACCGGACGTCCTCGAACATGATGCCGAATGAGGCGGGCGTGGCATTTCCGCCACGGATGGGCGGCATGTTCGTGGCCATCAGCGCTGGCACGGCTACGAACGAGGTGACGGCCAACCACACCAGCGCGGTCAACCAGGCACCGGCACCAGCCCAGCGCCGTCGATGCCCCACGAGCGCCGACACCGCGGGAACGAACAACACCGCGCCGGCGACGAGCGCAAGCGAGCCGAACACCGACCGGATTGCATCACCGCGACGAATGAGGTGTGGTACCCCGATGCCAGCGCCGACGATGATGCCCACCGTGCCGGCAGCGAGGTCGCACCACCGACAGACGATGTGGCGCGGCTCGACTGCGAGCAGTGCGGCCATCGATACCCCCACCACCATCAGGCGGGCGAGCATCCACCCCCACGACCCGTCGCTCGCCACGAGGAGAGCGAACGACCCTCCCCATACGATGACCGATACGTGGCGCAGCGATGACATGGCGACCTCCGGGCCACGGTCCATGATGCGCCCGCCACAGGTGACCCACCAGGGCCCTCCGACTCAGCTCGCGCTGCCGACCTCACCGAGGATCGAGAGCACCTCGTCGAGCAGCGTCCGGCGCCACAGCTGGCGGAACCCGACCGGCTCGACGGTGAGCCAGTCGACGCACTGTGCCACGTCGGCCCGGACCGCGCTGACATCGACGTGGTGCCGCACCATGCCGAGCACCACGACGGCACCCGAACGGACGACCACGTCGTCGTCGGTGAACAGCGCGACGGCGGCGTCGGCGAGTTCGGTGCGACCCTGTTGATCGAGCACCCGGAGCAGTTCGTCGACGTTGTCGATCGTGTCGACCGCTGTGCGGGGATCAGCCCACGGTCCTTCCTGGCCCAGCAGGATTCGTCTGACCTGCTCCGATGTGATCACATCGGTTGACGGTTCCGGAACGATACGCAGAAGCCCGTATCCGCAACCGTGACGCAGCGTGGCCGTCACGGGCCATCGACCGATGACGACTGCCGACCGCGGCCACCCCCACGGACGCATCACGCTTGCCTCCTGCTGAGCGATCTCAGCTCGGCGGCGGTCCGGTGAGCGTCGACGTGTGGCGCCGACCGGCCGACGAGGTCGTCTGATTCACCGCGCGTCCGCGCGGTGAATCACCGCTCGTGAGCTAGAGTCCGCAGTGATGCGTTTCGTCCTCGATGATCGGGCCGTCGACTACGTCGACGGTGATTCGGTGGCCGTGGCGGTGGTACGTGCCGGGCAGCATCCGCAGCACGGGGGCACCCTGTGCCTCACCGGTGACTGCGGCAACTGCTCCGCCGACGTCGACGGTGTGCCGTTCACCCGCACCTGTCTCACGCCTGCCCGTCCGGGCCTGCGTGTGCATCGGCACCCGGCCGTCGGTGCCCCGCCGCTGCAACTCGACCCGCCGGTGAACCCGGTTGCCTCCCCGGCCCAGCACGAGGTGCAGGTTCGGCGGATCCACGTCGACGTGGCTGTGATCGGCGCCGGCACGTCGGGCACCCGTGCGGCCGACGAGGCCCGTTCAGCCGGCCGCGAGGTACTGGTGCTCGACGGTCTGCTCGGCGACGATGTCGTCGGCGTCTATCCCGGGCCGCTCGTGGTGGTGCGTCGAGCCGCGCACATGCTCCACGTGCACGCCCACGAGGTCGTGATCGCCACAGGTGCGGCCGAACTGCACCCGGTGTGCGACGGCAACATGCTGCGCGGCATCCTCACAGCCGGTGCCGCCGACCGGCTGCGCTCGCGCGGTGTCGACCTCGGCACCGTGGCGACCGTCGATCTGGTCGACCTCGATCGGTTCGATGGCGTCGAGGGTCGGGTCGCCGCCGTCGTTCGCCGCGATGGCAGCAGCGAACCCTGCGACACGGCGGTCGTGACGGCCGCGTCGAGAGCGCCTCGCGACCTGCTCGCACGGATGGTCGACGACCCGCACGTGCGCACCGTCGGCCCTGCATCCGAGCGGTACGAGCTGCCGCCCGTGCCCACTGACGGGTTCATCTGCCCCTGTTCGAAGATCACTGTCGAAGACGTGCAAGGCGTGTGGGACAAGGGTTTCCAGCACATCGAGCTCGTGAAGCGGGCCGCGCTCTGCGGCACCGGCACCTGCCAGGGCGGTGTGTGCATGCCGCACCTGAGGGCGTTCGTGACCGATCGAAGCGGAGCGCCGACCGCGCCGTTCACCGGTCGTCCGGCGTCGCGTCAACTCACCATCGCCGAGGCCGCCGCCGACGTGCACCTCGACCCGTTCCGCCGCACGGCGCTGCACGGCGAACATGTCGCCCTCGGGGCGCGAATGGACCGGTTCGGTGGCTGGTGGCGACCCTGGAACTACGGCGATTTCATGCGTGAGTACTGGGCGGTCCGTGAGGGTGTGTCGCTGGGCGACGTGTCGACGCTCGGCAAGCTGATCGTGTCGGGTCCCGACGTGGTCGAGGCGCTCGAGCGCCTCTACCCCACCACCATCGCCGACATCCGTCCCGGCCGCAGCCGCTACGTGCTGCTGCTCAACGAGCGCGGCCACCTCATCGACGACGGCATGGTGTGTCGCGAGAGTGACGACCGCTTCGTGCTCACCTTCACCTCGGGTGGTGCTGCACTCGCCGAGGCGTGGGTGCGTGACTGGGTGGAGACCTGGGGGCTCGACGTGCGGATCATGGATCGCACCGTGTCGCTGGGTGCGATCAACGTCACCGGCCCGCTCGCCGGCGACCTGCTGCGCCGCCTGGGTGTCGAGGAACCGCCGAAGTTCCTGCAGCACCGTCACACCACGGTGGCCGGCGTCGACTGCCACATGATGCGGTTGTCGTTCACCGGCGAAGCCAGCTTCGAGTTGCACCACCCCATCGCCCATTCGGTCCAGCTCTGGCGGGCGCTGATGCACGCGGGTCGCGACATGAACATCACGCCCCACGGCCTGCAGGCGTTGTTCGCCCTGCGGCTCGAGAAGGGTCATGTGATCGTCGGTATGGACACCGAGCTCGACTCGACGCCACGTCGTATCGGCATGGACTGGGCGGTGAAGATGGACAAGCCCGACTTCGTCGGGCGTACCTCGCTCGCCCGCGTGGCGGAACTGCCCGACCGTCGTCGCCTGTTCGGCTTCACGATGGACGGTCCGGCCCCGGTGGAAGGCGCACCGATCTATGTGGGTGACACCATCGTCGGCCACGTCGCCTCGTCGTTCACCTCGCCGGCTGCTGGCAAGGCCGTGATGCTCGGCTGGCAGAAGCACACACCGTTCGCCGACACCGTCACGATCGACGGTCGCACCGCCACCGTCGCCCAACCCCCCTTCTACGACCCGGAGGGTGCTCGTGCGCGCGCCTGAACGACTGTGGGGCCTGCGCGTGGTCAGCACGCCCGACGCCCTCGACCATGCCTTCTACGAGGGCGACGTCGTGGTGCTCCGCATCGCGAGCGACGAAGTGCTCGCGATCGGCGCAGTCCATGCCGAACTCACCGATCCGCATGCGATCGTCGAACCCGAGAGCACCTTCATCGGCTGGGACCTCACCCTTCAGGAGTTCGAACAGGTGGTGGCGCGACACGTCGAGTGGCCGTTGCCCACCGGACGACCCGCACTTGCTCAGGGCCTCATCGCCGGTATCCCGCTCAAGCTCTGGTTCGAGCACGACCGTGTGCTCCTCATCTCTTCGAACGGACTCGTGCACGAAGTGGTCGATCGCCTGGGCGTGCCCGCATGAACGAGTTCGTCGAGACGCTGCTCTCGCTCACCTGGCACGAGCCGAAGACGAGCTACGACGTCGTGATCATCGGCGGCGGCGGCCATGGTCTGGCCACCGCTTACTACCTCGCCGCCCGGCACGGCATCACCGATGTCGCCGTGATCGAGGCCGACTACATCGGCTCGGGCAACTCCGGTCGCAACACCACGATCGTCCGCTCGAACTACGGCATCCCCGAGTCGATCAAGTTCTACCGGCACAGCCAGGTGCTCTACGGCCAGCTCGAGGACGAGACCGGTTGCTGGATCATGCACGCCACCAAGGGCCTGATCTGGCTGGCGCACACCGAGTCGGCGATGCGTTCCGAACGGGCCCGCGTGCAACTCAACGCTGCGCTCGACGTCGAGACCGTGCTCATCGATCCGGTCGAGGTCAAGCTGCTCTGTCCGCAGATCGATCTGTCGGGTGGCGGCCGCTACCCGGTGCTCGGCGCGTCGTACCACGTGCCGGCCTCGACCGCCCGCCACGACCGCGTCGTGTGGGCCTACGCACAGGGTGCGATGCAACGCGGCGTGCACGTCCTGCAGCAGACGCGCGTCACGGGACTGCTGCGCGACGGCGACCGGGTGGTGGGCGTGCGCACCGACAAGGGTGACATTGCGGCGGGCACGGTGATGAGCGCCGTGGGCGGCGATGTGTCGACGATCGCGAACTACGCCGACGTTCGCCTCCCGATCCGCACCCATCCGCTGCAGGCGTTCGTCACCAATGGCTACGCGCAGGGCCTGGGGCCGATCATCTCCGACACCGAACTGCTCTGCTACATCAGTCAGACCGCTCGCGGGCAGATGCTGATCGGCCACGAGTACGACCGCGAGCAGAGCTACTCGCGGCAGAGCTCGTTCCAATTCCTCCAATCGAACGCTGTCAAGATGAGCTACCTGCTGCCGTTCGTACGAAACCTGCGCATCCTGCGTCAATGGGCCGGTCGTTGCGATGTGTCGGCCGACTTCTCGCCGATCATGGGGTTCACCGGCGTCGACGGCTTCGTGATCAGCACCGGTTGGGGCACCTGGGGCTTCAAGGCCATCCCCGCGGGTGGCGAGCAGATGGCCGAACTGATCGCTACCGGCTCGACCCCCGCGCTGATCGCGCCGTTCGCACTCGACCGCTTCGCCGCCGACCATTCGATGGCCGACCAGGGATCGACGGGAACCCGCTGATGCTGATCGTGACCTGCCCCAACTGCGGACAGCGCCCGGTGGAGGAGTTCCGCTTCGGCGGCGAGATCCCGTCCCCGCCCTCGGATCTCACCGACTCGGTCGAGCGCGACTTCGACCAGGTATGGATGTTCAACAACGTGGCCGGCGTGCAGACCGAACGCTGGTATCACGATGCCGGGTGCCACCGATGGCTCACTGCCACCCGTGACACCAGCATCGATCGTTTCGTGGAGTAGCTCGAAGGCTCAGGCGGGTTTGCGCTGCAGCTCGATGAGCTGTTCCACCGGGATATGACAGCGCATCGCGTGGCCCGGTGACACCTCGGCCAACGGCGGTTCGGTCACGTCACAGATGCCGATCATCACCCGCGGGCACCGAGGGTGGAACACGCAACCCGAGGGCGGATTGGCCGGGCTCGGGATCTCGCCGTCGAGGCGGATGCGCACCTTCTCCTCGCCGTCGACGCTCGGGATCGCCGACAGCAGCGCCTCGGTGTAGGGGTGGTTGGGCCCGTGGAACACGTCGTCGGTGGGCCCGATCTCCTGGATGCGCCCGAGGTACATCACTGCGATGCGGTCGGCCAGGTAACGCACCACGCCCATGTCGTGGGTGATGAACACGTAGCTGGTTCGCTGCTCGCTCTGCAGGTCGGCGAGCAGGTTCAAGATCGCGGCCTGCACCGACACGTCGAGTGCGGAGGTGGGTTCATCGCATACGACGATCTTCGGATCCCCGGCGAATGCACGGGCGATCGCCACCCGCTGCTTGAGGCCACCGGACAGCTGGCGTGGCTTGAGATCGAGGTGGCGCGGCGTGAGCCGCAGATGTGTGGCGAGCGTCTCGACCCGCTTGTTCGCCTCCTCGCCCTTGATGCCGGTGAGCTTCTGGACGCTGCGCATCAGGATGCGCCGCACCGACCAGGCGCGGTTGAGGGCCGAGTCGGGGTTCTGGAACACCATCTGCATCGAGCGCTTGTCCTCGGCCGAGCGGCCACCCGTTGCAGGCGCGACGGCCCGACCGTCGAGTGATACGACGCCACCGTCATCGGCCGACTCGATGCCGAGCATCGTCTTCGCGAGCGTCGACTTGCCCGAACCCGATTCGCCGACGATGCCGAGGGTCTCGCCCTCGGCGAGGCCGAGCTCGACATCGACCAGTGCCGGCACCGCAAGGTTGCGCTGCTTGAAGGTCTTGGACACATGGCTCAGCTCGAGCACATCGGGCTTGGTGTCGGAGGGCGCGAGCACCGTGATGTCGACACCGGGCTTGATCTCGTCCACCTCGACGACGCGGTCGGAGTGGTGACAACGCGTGTAACGGTCACCGTTGACGCCGACGGGCACCATGGGCGGCACCTCAGTGCGGCAGATCTCGTCGGCCAGCGGACAGCGGTCGACGAACACGCAGGTCGGCAGGTCACTGCCGATGAGCGGCAAGATGCCAGGGATGGTGGACAGCGCTTGCTCGGTCTTGCGCACGCCGCGGCGTGGCAGCGAGCGGAGCAGCCCCACGGTATAGGGATGCTGCGGGTCGTCGAACACCTCGCCGCTCGGGCCCTCCTCGACGATCTTGCCGGCATACATCACACCGACGCGGTCGCACAGCGAGCGGATGATCCCGAGGTTGTGGGCGATCAGCAACACCGCCGCGTCGGTCTCCTGGCGGAGCACGCGCACGAGATCGAGCACCTCGGCCTCCACGGTGGCGTCGAGGCCGGTGGTGGGCTCGTCGAGCACCAACAACTTCGGATTGCACGCCAATGCCATCGCGATCACGACGCGCTGCTGCATGCCGCCCGACAGTTGGAACGGGTAGCGATCCATCACCCGGGCGGGGTCGGCGATGCGCACCTTCCGCAACGCCTCCATCGCCGACTTCGCTGCCTCGTGCCTCGACTGGCCGAGCAGGGTGAAGCTCTCGATCACCTGCTTGCCCACCTTCAGCGTGGGATTCATCGCCTGTGCCGGGTCCTGGTACACCATCGACGCCTCGCTGGCTCGGAACGACTGGAGCTCCGAGGTGCTCATCGAGGTCACATCGCGTCCGGCCACGGTGACGGTGCCGGAGACGATCTTGCCATTGCGCGGCAGGTAGCGAAGCGCGGCATATGCCGTGGTGCTCTTGCCGCAGCCCGACTCGCCGACGAGCCCGAAGGCCTCGCCCGGAGCCACGCTGAACGACACGCCACGCAAGACCGCACGATCGATGCCGCGCACGGTGTACACGACGTGGAGGTCATCGACCTCGAGCGCAGCGGCGGTCGCGGTCTGGCCGGCGAGAGGGGAAGGTGACGAAGATGAGGTGGTCATGAGGCTTCCACCACCGACTGCACCGAGTCGGCGATCAAGTTGGCCGCGATCACCAGGCTGGCGATTGCGAGCGCCGGGAAAAACGTCGTCCACCAGAAACCGGCGACGATCGAGTTGTAGTTGTCGCTCACCTGTGCACCCCAGTCGGGCGACGGTGGCGGCGGCCCGGCTCCGAGGAACGACAGCGTCGCGACGGTGAACACCGCGTAGCCGATACGCACGGTGAGCTCGACGATGATCGGGCCGGTCACGTTCGGGAGGATCTCCCGGAACATGATGAACAGCTTCCCCTCGCCGCGCAGCTTGGCGGAAGTGACGTAGTCGAGATCGCGCTCGGCGAGCACGGCCGATCGCACGGTGCGGGCCACGATCGGAGTGAACAGCGTGGCGATCACGCCGATCACCACCCAGCTGCTGTTACCGAGCGTGGTGATCGCGAGCAGGCCGATGAGCACGGTGGGCAATGCCAGGAACGACTCGACGATGCGGCTGGCGACCAGGTCGAGTACTCCACCGAGGTAACCCATGAACATGCCGACGATCACGCCGCACACCACCCCGATGATCGCTGCAAGCGGTGCGATCTTCAAGACGTCGCGAGCGCCGGCCATCACCCGCGAGAGCACGTCGCGCCCGGTCTTGTCGGTGCCGAACAAGTAGTCCCAGCTCGGCGACACGTTGATCGGGCCGCGGAAGTCGAGCGGGTGATGTGGGGTGATCCGGTTCCCGAGGATCGCGCACACCACCCACACGAAGACGATCGCGCACCCGAGGATGAACGCCGGCCGCTTGCGGATGAGTCGCCAGTTCTCACGGCGGGCCTGCTTGCGCTCGCTCGGCGAAGCGTCAGGGGCGACCGGCGCCATGACGGTCTCCGTAGCAATGGTGGGCGGCATGCCGGTACCCGATGGCTGGTCCGTGAAGCTCATCGTGTCACCTCCAGTCGGACTCGTGGGTTCAAATAGGCGATCAAGAGGTCGGCGAGCAATGTCGAGAACATGTAGACGATGCCGACGAGCAGCACCGCGCCCTGCAGCACCGGGATGTCCTTGGCGCCGACGGCGCTCAACATCGTGGAGCCGAGGCCGGCGTAGTTGAACACCTTCTCGACGCCGATGATCCCGCCGATCAGATAACCGATCTGCACCGAGATCACCGTGATGGTCGGCGCGAGCGCATTGCGCAGGATGTGACGGCGCATCACCTGATTGCTCGACAGGCCCTTCATGGTGGCTGTTCGGGTGTAGTCCGACATCAGCGCCGAGATCACTCCAGCGCGCGTCATCCGTGCGATGTAGCCGAAATAGGCGAACACCATCGCGAGCGCGGGCAGCAGGAGGTATTCGAGCTGTCCGAAGAGGCTGGTGCCCGCGGGTGGATTGGCGAACGCCTTGCCCAGCTTCCAGTGCACGGCGAACACCGAGAGCAGCAGCGCGGCCGTGACGAACTCGGGGATCGACGAGGAGGCGAGGCCGGCGTTGACGACCACACGGTCGGCGAACTTGTCCTGTCGGCGTGCGGCGTAGATGCCGGCGGCGATCGAGATGGGGATGGTGATGACGAATGCCAGCAGCGCGAGCTTCCCGGATCGACCGAGCGCCGGCAAGATGATGTCGAGCACGCTCGTGCCGCTCTGGTACGAATCACCGAAGTCGAGCGTGAAGATGCGCTTGATCGACTGGAAGTACTGTTCGAGCAACGGTTTGTCGGTGCCGAGACGGGTGTTGAACGCATCGACTTCCACCTGCGGCGCGAACGGACCGAGGATCTGACGACCGACGTCTCCTGGCAGCACGTTCACGAGCAGGAACACGATCGTGGCGAGCAGCCACAGCGTGACGACGATCGACGCCAGTCGTTGCAGGATGAACCTGCGCATGGAAACCCCCTCGTGGTCGGCAGCGGGGAGCCCAGCCCCATGCCGTGATCGACCGGAATGTCGGCCCGATACGGCTGTGGCGCCACCGCAGGTGGCGCCACAGACCGAATACGGGGTTGATCAGCGGAACGCTGGACTCATTCGGTGAAGCCAGCTGTCCCGAGATAGAAGTGACCGAGGCCACTGGCGACGATGCCCGTGACGCCCTTCTTGTAGGCGAACAGCGAGTCGTAGAAGTACGGGATGACGTACGGGACATCCTCGTTGGCGATCTTCTGGATCTCGCTGATCGGGCCCTTGCGGTCGTCGAGGGTGAGCGCGGCCTGGTAGCTGGAGACGGCGGCGCGGAACGGCTCGGAGATGTAGTGCGCCGAGTTCCACTCACCGGTCGCGTACGCCTTCACGAGGTAGACGTCGGGCGTACCACGGTTGCCGTAGTCGACGATGCCGAACTCCTCGCCACCGTCACATCCCGCGGGCTCGACCTCGGAGTCGTAGACCTTGCACCAGCGGTCGTAGAAGGTGGTCGTGCTCTCGACGTTGAGGGTGACGTCCATCCCGATGTCTTTGAGCTGGGTCTGGATCAGCTCGGCCAGTTGCGGGATCTCGATCAGCTGAGGAGCGTGCAGGGTGACCGCGAGGCCCTCCTTGCCGGCTTCCTTCAGCAGCGCCTTGGCGGCCTCGACATCGCGCTCGCGCTGGGGCTGGCTGGCGTCGAAGAACTCGTACGACGAGGCGATCGGGTGATCGTTGCCGATCGTGCCCCTGCCCTGCAGGACCACGTCGAGCAACTCCTGGCGGTTGATGCCGAGTGCCACCGCCTGGCGGACGCGGACGTCGGCGAAGTTGCCCTCACGGGTGTTCATCCACAACTGGCGGTGCGAGGCACCCTGGATCGACTCGACGACCACGTCGTCGCTGTTGAGAAGGGCGTCACCGCCGAGCACGGCGAACAGCACGATGGCATCGGCCTGGCCACCGAGCACGCCGGTGATCTGGGTGTCGATGTCGTCGGAGAAGACCAGTTCGACGGCATCGAGGTTCGGCGTACCGCCCCACCACGCATCGTTGCGCACGAAGGTGCAGCCGGTGGCGACGTCGTACTTGTCGAGCTTGAACGGGCCGGTGCCGTTGGGCGTGGCGTCGAGGGTGGAGCCAGCGACGAAGCTGACCGGAGTGATGACCGACTGCGGGTTCCACAGCGACACCTGGTAGGGGAACTGGCCGTCGGGTGCGTTGAGCGTGACCTCGACGGTGAGGTCGTCGACGGCCTTGGTGGCGCCCTCGACGATGTAGGCCACGAGGTTGCCGGGGGCGAGACGGTCGAGCGAGGCAACGACATCGGCCGACGTGAGCGGCGTGCCGTCGTGCCAGGTGACGCCGGAGCGGAGCTTGAACGTCCACACGCTGCCGTCGTCGTTCGGCGTCCACGACTCGGCGAGCATCGGAGCGAGGGCGGCGCCGTCACCCTTGCCGCAGAGGTACTCGAACGCGATCGTCACCGGCGTGTAACTGCCCAGGTTGTCCATGGCCACCGGATCGAGCGGGCTGCCAGGCTTCTGGGAGGCGACCTTCAGGGTGCCGCCCTTCTTGATGCCGCCGGTCGACGCAGCGGTGGGCTCGGTGGCACCGCCGGCTGCCGTGGTGGCCGTCCCGCCGTCGGAGCTGGAATCGGTCTCCTCGTCATCGCTACCGCAAGCGGCCAGGATGCTGCCGACGGCCGTGAGGCTCAGGCCGAGGACCGAGCCGCGGACGAGGAACGAACGGCGCGAGACCGCTCCCGATACGTAGCCGTCGATCAGGTCGTTCTCGAGACGTCCGACGTTCTGGCGGGCCCGATCCAGTGATGAGTGGTCCATTACTTCCCCCGAAGTGTGCAGCCAGCGGTGGATCCGTTGAGCGGCCGCACCATACCCAGGGGTGGCCGTAAGGTCAAGGTCTCGCGCGCTCTCGAAACACAATTGATGGAACGACCGTGCAAGGAACGCTACATATCGACTGCCATTTCGATAGGTGGTACGTTCGTTCTGCAATCGGGGTCGAGGGGGCACCGTTCGGGAGGTCGAGCCGTGACTGATGTCGAACCCGCTCGGGTGCGAGGCCGGGCCGGCGGGCGCGCTGCGAGAGTGGCCGCCCGGACGGGTGCAGGCTCCCGCCCCAGCGCGCCGGCGTTCATCCGTCGGGAGATCCCCACGTACGAGTTGCTCGGCGACGAGGGTCTGGCGCTGATCGAGTCCAAAGGCGAACAGCTGCTCCGCGAGGTGGGCATCGAGATCCGCGACGACGCCGAAGCGTTGCAACTGTTCCGCGACGCGGGCGCCTCCGTCGACGGCATCACGGTGCACTTCGACCCCGGCCACGTGCGGGCACTGTGTGCCACGGCGCCCCGGGAGTTCACACAACTCGCACGCAACCCGGCCCGGTCGGTGCAGGTCGGCGGTGACCACGTGGTGCTCGCGCCCACGTACGGATCACCCTTCGTGCGCGACCTCGCCGGCGGCCGTCGATACGCGACTCTCGAGGACTTCCGGAACTTCGTGAAGCTCACCTACGCCACCCCGTGGTTGCACCACTCCGGCGGCACCGTGTGCGAGCCCACGGATGTGCCGGTGAACAAGCGGCACCTCGACATGGTGTACAGCCACCTGCGCTTCAGCGACAAGGCATTCATGGGGTCGGTCACTGCACCCGAACGGGCGGCCGACTCCATCGAGATGGCCCGCATCGCGTTCGGCCCCGACGTGGTCGACCGGCACTGCGTGATCCTCGGCAACGTGAACGTCAACTCCCCGCTCGTGTGGGATGCCACCATGACCGGAGCCCTGAAGACCTACGCCCGGGCGAACCAGGCCCCCGTGGTGGTGCCGTTCATCCTGGGCGGTGCCATGGGGCCGGTCACCACGGCCGGTGCAGTGGCCCAGGCCCATGTCGAGACGCTCGTGGGTGTGGCGCTCGGGCAATTGGTGCGACCGGGTTCGCCCGCCATCTACGGCAACTTCCTGTCGTCGATGGCGCTGCGCAGCGGTAGCCCCACCTTCGGTACTCCCGAACCGGCGCTCGGCTCGCTGATCGTCGGCCAGCTGGCCCGTCGGGTGGGCCTGCCGCTGCGGTGTTCGGGGGCGTTCACGTCGTCGAAGGTGCCCGACGGTCAGGCGATGCAGGAGAGCGCGGTGTCGATGATGGCCGCGCTGCTCTGCGGTGCGAACTTCATCCTCCACTCGGCGGGATGGCTCGAGGGTGGGCTCGCGATGGGCTACGAGAAGTTCATGATGGACCTCGACCTGTGCGGCGCGGCACACACCTACCTGAAGGGCATCGATCTGAGCGACGACCAGTTCGCCCTCGACGGGTTCGCCGAGGTGGGCCCGGGCAAGCACTTCTTCGGGTCACAGCACACGCTGCGCCACTACGAGACGGCGTTCTACGACCCGTCGCTCAGTGACAACTCGAGCTTCGAGCAGTGGCGCGACGCCGGCTCGCACGACACCGAGTCCAGAGCTGCAAAGATGTACCAGGACGTGCTCGGCGCGTACGAGGCGCCGCCCATCGACGATGCCGTCGACGAGGCATTGCGCGAGTTCATCGAGCGCCGCAAGGCGTCGATGCCCGACCAGTGGTACTGAATGCATCCACCATGAGCGACGACCCGCTGCTGCAACCGTTCCAGCTGAAGCACCTCACCCTGCGGAACCGGGTGATGTCGACCTCGCACGAGCCGGCGTATTCCGAGGAAGGGATGCCGAAGGATCGGTACAGGGCCTACCACGTCGAAAAGGCCAAGGGTGGTGTCGCGCTCACGATGACGGCGGGCACGGCGGTGGTGTCACCCGACAGTCCGCCAGCGTTCGGCAACCTGCACGCGTACTCCGACGAGATCGTCCCCTGGCTTCGGCGGATGACCGACGAGATCCACGAGCACGGTGCTGCGGCGATGATCCAGATCAGCCACCTCGGTCGACGCACCGGATGGGGCCAGGACGACTGGCTGCCGGTGCTGGCGCCATCGCCGTTGCGTGAGCCGGCTCATCGTTCGCACCCGAAGGCGGCCGAGGAATGGGACATCGACCGCATCGTCGATCAGTACGCCGATGCAGCGGAGCGGATGCAGGCCGGCGGGATGGACGGTGTCGAGATCGAGGCGTACGGCCACCTGCTCGACCAGTTCTGGTCGCCAGCCACCAATCACCGCACCGACGCGTACGGCGGATCGTTCGAGAACCGGATGCGGTTCCCGCTGCGCGTCCTGCAGACGATCCGCCGCCGAGTGGGGCCCGAGTTCGTCGTGTCGATCCGGATGGCCGTCGACGAACAGATCGACGGCGGCATCGACACGCCAGGCGGGTTGACGATCCTGCGGCGCCTCGCCACCGATCGGCTGATCGACGTCGTCAACGTCATCCGCGGCAACATCGTCGACGACGCCGTGCTGACCGAGGTGATCCCCATTCACGGCATGCCGTCTGCGCCACATCTCGACTTCGCCGGCATGGTGCGCACAGAGCTCGGGATGACCGGCATCGCCGTGTTCCACGCAGCCAAGATCGACGACGTCGCCACCGCTCGCCACGCAGTGCGCGAGGGCAAGGTCGACATGGTGGGCATGACCCGAGCCCATTTGGCCGACCCGCGGATCGTGCGCAAGATCGAGCTGGGGGTCGAGCACACCATCAGGCCGTGCGTCGGCGCCACCTACTGCCTCGACCGCATCTACCAGTCCGGTGAGGCGCTGTGCATCCACAACGCGGCCACCGGCCGAGAACAGACGATGCCGCACGTGATCGAACCAGGCGCGGTGTCGCTGCGCGTGGTGGTGATCGGCGCAGGGCCGGGCGGGCTCGAAGCCGCGCGGGTGTGTGCCGAACGCGGCCACCTGGTCAGCGTGTTCGAGGCGATGCCGTGGGCCGGCGGCCAGGTGCGGCTCGCCGCACGAAACCCTCGCCGCAAGGACCTCCTCGGCATCGTCGAGTGGCGTGTCGCCGAGCTCGACCGGCTGGGCGTGACGATTCGATACGACACATACGCCGATGCGGCCGCAGTGGATGCCCTCTCCCCCGACGTCGTGATCGTCGCGACCGGCGGGCTACCCCAACACCCGCCGCTCGAGGCGGGCGATGATCTGGTCGTCGAGGCGTGGGATGTGGTGGGTGGCGATGCACGCCTGTCGGGCGACGTGCTGCTGTACGACGACGACGGCACTCACTCGGCGATGACGACGGCCGAGCTGCTCGCCCGATCAGGAGCGCGCCTCGAGATCGTCACCCCTGAGCGCACGCTCGGTATCGATGTCGGTGGGATGAACCTCGTGCCGTACGCCAGGGCGTTCAACGAGACCGACACGCGGATCACGTTGAACCAACGGGTTCGTGCGGTGAGCAAGGTCGACGGTCGCCTCCGGGTCGAGCTGGGCAGTGACCACTCGAGTCACCGCGCCGTTCGGACCGTCGACGCTGTCGTGGTCGACCATGGGGTACTCGCCAACGACGAGCTGTACCACGCTCTGGTGCCCGGCTCGACGAACGGCGGCGAAGTCGACCACGAGGCCCTGATCGATGGACGCTCGCAGACGGTCATCCGCAATGCGGATGGCCGCTTCCGTCTGTTCCGCATCGGCGACGCCGTCGCCGGCCGCAACATCCATGCCGCGATCTACGACGCGTTGCGCCTCTGCAAGGACCTCTGACATCAGGCCGATGCGGGACGCGCTCGCCAACGCTCCATTGCGCCGTCTGATGGTGGCATACGCAGGTGCTGCGGTCTCGGAGTGGTCGGTGTGGCTCGCCGTACTCGTGTATGCCCAGGATCGGAGTGGGAGCACAGCCGCCGGCTGGATGGCGCTCGCGCTGCTGATACCGCTCGTGATCGCTGCACCGTTCGCCGGCCGGGCATTCGCTCGCGACGATCCGGAGCGAGTGCTCGGTGCGGTGTTCGCGACCCAGGCGCTGATGCTCGCTGTCGCAGCGGTGATGGCGGTGATCGAGGCGCCGTTGGCGGTCATCGCCGTACCGGCGGCCGTGGCGATCGGTGGGGTCGCGTTCGCCAGACCCGGTCAGGCAGTGATCGCCCCCGGCATCGTTCGCACGGCGCGTGAGCTCACGTCGGCGAACCTCCTCACCGGGTACATCGACAGTGGTTGCGTGCTCGTCGGCCCGCTCGTCGCGACCGCGTGCCTCGCGGCCGGCGGCGCCGCGACCGCGCTCGGGGTGTGCGGGCTGTTCGCGGTTGCGGGCGTCGTTGCGATGCTCCGCATGCCAGAGCGCCCGGCGGCCGCTGACCCGGCGGCCGCTGACCCGGCGGCTGGAACCCTCGAACCCCCGGAGCGACCCTCGCTGTGGCGGGTACTGCGCACCCTGCGCGGACGGGACCACATCGTGGTGCTCCTCGCGGCACTCAGCCTGCAGCATCTGCTGATGGGTGTGATGGGTCTGATGTTCGTGGTCCTGGCCGTCGACGAACTCGGGATGGGCGGCTCGGGCGCCGGCATCCTCAACATCGCCTTCGGCATCGGTGCTGTCACCAGCGGTCTCGCTTCGACCGTGCTCGCCGGAAGAGGGCGACTTGCAGCTGTCGTTGTGGGTTCGGTCGTCGTCATGGCCGTTGGAACGCTCGCAGTGGGGCTGTTCGTCACCGTGCCCGTGGTCGTGGTCGGCTTGGCCGTCGTCGGGTGCGGGCGAAGCCTGCTCGACGTGACCGCTCGGATGCTGCTGCAGCGCTCGGTGCCGCCGCAGCATCTGGCGGCGACGTTCGCCATCATCGAGGTGCTCACGAGCGTGGGCCTGGCCCTCGGCACGGTGGCGTCGCAGGTGATGGTGGCCACCATCGGTGCACCTGCGGGCCTCGTGGCCGTGGGCACGTGCCTGCTCGTGGTGCTCGCGCTGATCGGCCCGCGGGTGTGGCTCGCCGACCGTGCTGCCGACGTGCCGGTGGTGGCGGTGGCGCTGTTGCGATCGATGCCGCTGTTCGCCCCCCTGCCGCCGGCGTCGCTCGAGGCTGTTGCCCGGGCAGGCGTCGAACGCACCTTCGAGCCGGGCGAGACCCTGATGCGCGAGGGTGACCCCGGCGAGAGCTATCACGCCGTCGCTGGCGGTGCAGTGGAGGTGACGGTCGACGGCCATCACCTACGCACGCTCGGTCGCGGCGCTGGCGTTGGCGAGGTGGCGCTGCTCGCACACTCGCGTCGCACCGCGACCGTGACAGCGATCGAGCGTACGCACACGCTCGAGATCGATCGTGAACCGTTCCTGCTGGCGGTCACGCGGCACGAGCCATCGCTGGTCGCTGCGCGCAGGCTCATGAAGGACTTCGGTTACTGAACGATCGTGGACCACCAGTCTCCCAGTGCAGACGGTCTGGGGTCGCGACCGCACTGACGCATGCTCGGTCGGTGATCGCCAAGCCGAGAGGTGACGTTCCGTATCGTGGGATGGTTCCATCAGGTGGAATCACTGCGCTATTCTCGGAACGATCGTTTCCTCGATGGGGAGGCAACGACGTGTCGTAGGGGGTCCACACGTGTCCTTTCCATCTGATCTGGAGATCGCTCGCGCCGGCAAGCTGGCGCCGCTCACGGACATCGCCGCCCAGATGGGTATCGGTCCGCACCTGCTCGAGGCACACGGTGACGAGCTCGCCAAGATCCGTCTCGAGGCGATCGACGAGCTGAGCGATCGACCGAAGGCCAAGTACGTCGTCGTCACCGCGATCACCCCGACCCCGCTCGGTGAGGGCAAGACCACCACCACGGTCGGCCTCGGCATGGCGATGAAGCACATCGGCAAGAACGCCGTGATCAGCCTTCGTCAGCCGAGCATGGGCCCGACGTTCGGCATCAAGGGCGGTGCTGCCGGCGGTGGATACAGCCAGGTGATCCCGATGGAGCTGCTCAACCTCCACCTCACCGGCGACTTCCACGCTGTCACCGCAGCGCACAACCTGCTGTCGGCAATGGTCGACAACCACCTCCACCAGGGCAACGAGCTCGGTCTCGACCTGCACAACATCACATGGCGTCGCGTGCTCGACGTGAACGACCGGGCGCTGCGCAACATCATCGTCGGTCTCGGCGGGAAGATGGACGGCGTCACCCGCCAGACCGGCTTCGACATCACCGCCGCCAGCGAGGTGATGGCGATCCTCGCCCTGTCGACCTCGCTCGACGACATGCGTGCTCGACTCGGCCGGATCGTGGTGGGCTACACCGCCGCAGGCGAGCCGGTCACGGCCGAGCAACTGAAGGGCGCCGGTTCGATGGCGGTCATCATGAAAGAGGCGCTCAAGCCCAATCTGCTGCAGACGCTCGAGAACACGCCGGTGATCGTGCACGCCGGCCCGTTCGGCAACATCGCCCACGGCAACAGCTCGATCGTGGGCGACCTCATCGGCATTCGCGGCGGCGACTACCTCATCACCGAGGCCGGTTTCGGAGCCGACATGGGTGCCGAGCGGTTCTTCAACATCAAGTGCCGCAATTCGGGCATGGTGCCCGATGCTGCCGTGCTCGTCGCGACCGTGCGCGCGCTCAAGGCGCACAGCGGCAAGTTCAAGATCGTGGCGGGTAAGCCGCTGCCGCCCGAGTTGCTGGCGGAGAACCCCGACGACGTACGCGCCGGCGCCGCGAACCTGATCAAGCAGATCGAGAACGTGAAGGTCCACGGGGTCTCACCTGTTGTCGCGATCAACGCGTTCCCCGGTGACTTCGACTCCGAGCACCAGGCGATCCGCGAGATCGCCGAGAGCGTCGGTGCCCGCGTGGCGGTGTGCACCCACTTCAGCGACGGCGGCAAGGGCGCGACCGATCTGGCCCAAGCCGTGGTCGAGGCGTGCGACGAACCGAGCACGTTCCAGTTCTGCTACGAGAGCGAGATGACCCTGAAGCAGAAGATCGAGGCGGTGGCCACCAAGATCTACGGCGCGGCGAACGTGACCTACTCCCCCACGGCCAACACCCAACTGGCCCGCTACGAGAAGAACGGCTTCGGCAACCTGCCCGTGTGCATCGCCAAGACACACCTGTCGATCTCGGGCGACCCCACGCTGAAGGGCGCGCCCACCGGCCACACACTCAACGTTCGCGAAGCACGTGCCAGCGTCGGGGCTGGGTTCGTGTACCCGATCTGTGGTGACATGACCACCATGCCCGGTCTCGGTTCCGCCCCAGCTGCATCCATCATCGACTTCGACGACAACGGCGAGATCGTCGGTCTGTCTTGAGCGCGATCATCATCGACGGCATCGCCGTCCGAGAACAGATCCTCGACGAGATCCGCGCCACGATCGATGCTGCCGGCAACCCGCACGTGTGCCTCGCCACCGTGCTCGTCGGTGACGACAAGCCGAGCCGGTCGTACATCAACTCCAAGCAGAAGAAGGCAGGACAGGCTGGCATCGTGTCGCGCCACACCGATCTGGCGGCAACGGCGAGCCAGGCGCAGGTGAACGACACCATCGCCGAGCTCGCTGCCGACTCGGGCGTGCACGGCATCCTGTGCCAGTTCCCGCTGCCCGACGGCCTCGACATGGAACAGGTGCTCGAGCAGATCCCGTTCGACAAGGACGTCGACGGGCTGACCGAGCGCTCGATGGGTCGCCTCGTGCGCGGCCAGGCCGGTCACGTGGGGTGCACGCCCCTCGGCGTGATGCGCCTGCTCGAGCGGTACCACGTGCCGACGGTGGGCAAGCGGGCGGTGGTGGTGGGCCGGTCCACGCTGACGGGCCTGCCACAGGTGCTACTGCTCGGACGCAAGGGCTGTGACGCGACCGTGACGCTCGCGCATTCGCGTACCACCCACGACGACATGGTCGACCTGTGCAGCTCGGCCGACATCATCGTCGCCTGTGCCGGCCAGGCCCGGATGATCACCGCCGAGCACGTGAAGCCCGGCGCCGCCGTGATCGACGTCGGCATCAGCCGCACCGAAGCCGGTCTGGTCGGCGACGTCGATTTCGATGCGGTGAAGGAGATCGCCGGATGGCTGACGCCGATGCCCGGCGGCACCGGCCCGATGACGATCGCCTGCCTGATGGAGAACACCCTCAACGCTGCACGCATGCAGGGTGCGTTCCCTGCCTGACCTCGCCCGCCAGGTCTGTTCCACCACTCGGAACGATGCCGTATGATGGAACAGATGGTCGGCCGGGGGTGGAGATGACGACGGTGCAGTCGATCGATCGTGCCTTCTCGGTGCTCCGAGCGCTCATCCCTGGCGCGGCCGGCGTCACCGAGATCGCCGATCGGGTGAACCTCCCGAAGAGCACGGTGTCGCGACTGCTCTCGACCCTCGAAGAGGTGGGCGCCGTCGAGCAGGTCGCGGTGGGCGGCGAATATCGCATCGGTGCCGGTATGGCCGAACTCGCGGCTGCCGCCCGCCCCGGGCGCACGCTCGTTGCCGCTGCTCGGCCACAGCTGCTCGAGCTCGCTCGTGCCACGGGTGAGGCGGCCGGGCTCTCGGTGCCCGACGGTGCGGAGATGCTCTATCTCGACCAGGTGAACCCCGACACCGAGTTGCAGGTGCGTGATTGGACGGGCACGCGCATCCCGATGCACGCGGTACCCAGTGGACAGGTGGCCATGGCAGCGATGACCGAGGGCGAGCTCGACGCCTACCTCGCCGCTCCCCTGGCGGTGTTCACGCCGTACACGATCGTCGATCCGGCTCGCCTGCGCGCCAGGCTCGCCGAGGTACGCCGCAACGGCTATGCGCTCGCCGTCGACGAGTTCGCCGAAGGGCTCAGCTCGCTCGCAGCGCCGATCACCGACGGGGCGGGCAACGTGGTGGGCGCACTGCACGTCTACGGACCCACGTACCGCTTCCACACCGAACGCAACCCTGCACAGCTCGGGGCGCTCGTCGTCGACACAGCGAGCCGCATCCGCGTCGACTGAACATCGACCCACCATCGACCCACCATCGACCGACCATCGACCGACCATCGACCGAGCATTCACACCAGGAGCACAGATGTCCGACCGATACGACTACATCATCGTGGGTGGCGGTTCCGCCGGTTCGGCGCTCGCCAACCGGTTGAGCGCCGACCCCGGTAACCGTGTGCTGGTGCTCGAGGCCGGTCGACCCGACTACAGGTGGGACGTCTTCATCCACATGCCGGCTGCGCTGATGTTCCCGATCGGCAGCAGGTTCTACGACTGGAAGTACGAGAGCGAGCCCGAGCCGTTCATGAACGGCCGCAAGATCTACCACGCACGCGGCAAGGTGCTCGGCGGGTCGAGCAGCATCAACGGGATGATCTTCCAGCGGGGCAATCCGATGGACTTCGAGCGGTGGGCGGCCGATGCGGGCATGGAGACATGGGACTACGCCCACTGCCTGCCGTACTTCAAGAAGATGGAGACCTGCATCGCCGGTGGCGATGCCGGTAGCGATGAGTGGCGAGGTGGCAGTGGCCCGCTCGAACTCGAACGGGGCCCGTCGGACAACCCGTTGATCGAGGCGTTCCTCCAGGCGACAGAACAGGCGGGGTATCCGCGCACCAGCGATGTGAACGGCTACCGCCAGGAGGGCTTCGCCCGGTTCGACCGCAACGTGCGTCGCGGCCGGCGCCTCTCGGCTTCGCGTGCCTACCTGTGGCCGATCAAGGATCGCGCGAACCTCACGGTCACCACCCGGGCGATGGTGCACAAGGTGCGCTTCGACGGCACTCGCGCGACCGGCGTCGATTACAGCGTGCACCACCTCGCCGGACGGAGCACGAGCCACTCCATCGACGCGGGTGAGGTCATCTTGTGCGGCGGTGCGTTCAACACTCCCCAGTTGCTCCAGCTCAGCGGAGTGGGTGACGCATCACTGCTCGGATCGCTCGGCATCCCGGTCGTGCACGACCTGCCCGCAGTCGGCCAGCACATGCAGGACCACCTCGAGGTGTACGTGCAGTCCTCGTGCAAGCAGCCGGTGTCGCTGCAACCGTCACTCACGTTCTGGAAGCGGCCGTTCATCGGTGCCGACTGGCTGTTCCGGCGCA
>Ga0335397_10002268_pt1 | contig 26201 bp, 29 predicted proteins | sample MAT04_FD_205740 | JGI IMG/M metagenome (GOLD analysis project Ga0335397, IMG submission 205740) | Freshwater microbial communities from Lake Fryxell liftoff mats and glacier meltwater in Antarctica - MAT-04 (spades assembly) (version 2) ... | reverse complement strand
GCGGGCTACGCGACGACCTCCGGCAAGGCTCAGCGCGTCTACGAGCCCACGATCGACCAGCCGGGTGAACCTGGCGTGCTGATGGCCTACTGCGGCGGCGATGGTGGTCGCGAGTGGGCTCGGATGTCGGCGGCTGACCGCATTGCGTTGGCCGCTCGCGAGATGACGGCCATGCACCATCTCAGCGATGCGCCGCTGGACGGCTTCTCGCGGGCGTGGAGCAACGAATCTCGCTTCGGCGGCTCGTACGCGGTGTACGAGCCTGGGCAGGTGACGGCACATTGGCGGGTGCTGCGCGAGCCGTGGGGCCGGGTCCATCTGGCCGGCGAACACGTCGCAGACTGCACTGGTTACATGGAGGGCGCGCTGGAGAGCGGAGAAAACGTCGCTGCCCGGATCGTGGGCGCCGGATAGCCTTTCGGCACGATGTCTGCTGACGACCATGCCAAGTAGTTCCGCACCCCGAGTGGCACTTGCTCCAGAGGGCGGGCCCGGCTGGATGGCCGATGCCATCGTGGCAGGCGGCGGTCATCTGGTGCCCCTCGCCGACGCAGAGGCGCTGGTGTGGGGTGCACCTCGCGATCCGGAGGGTTTGCGCCATGCACTGCACGACGTGCCTGGCCTTTCGTGGGTGCAGTTGCCGTTTGCCGGCATCGAGACCTTTGTCGACCTGGTCGATGACGAGCGCATGTGGACGTGTGGCAAAGGTGTGTACGCGGAACCGGTCGCAGAGATGGCGTTGACGCTGGCCCTGGCTGGACTGCGACATCTCGGCACGTACATGCGGGCAACGCAATGGCAGCGCCCGCACGGTCGCAACCTGATTGGTGCCAACGTCACCATCCTCGGTGGCGGCGGCATCACCGAACATCTACTGCGGCTGCTCGCCCCGTTCGACTGCCACGTGACGGTCGTGCGCAATCGCGTCGCCGACATGAAGGGCGCCGATGATGTGTTGGAACCCGACCGCTACGTCGATGCGTTGGCCGGCGCCGACGTGGTGTTTGTTGCATTGGCTCTCACTCCTGAGACCGAAGGCATGATCTCCCGCTCGGAGCTGGAGCAGATGTCGTCGCACGCGTGGATCGTCAACGTTGCTCGCGGCCGACACGTCGTCACCGACGATCTGGTGTGGGCTTTGCAGAACGGCATCATCGGAGGCGCTGCACTCGACGTCACCGATCCCGAGCCGCTGCCAGTGGACCATCCGCTGTGGACGTTGCCGAACTGCATCATCACCCCGCACGTCGGCAACACGCCCGAGATGGCCATCCCGTTGCTGTCCGAGCGGATCACCGCCAACGTCCGCCGGTTTGCCGCCGGCGAGCCACTGGTCGGGCTGATCGACGTCGAGCTCGGATACTGACCACGATGAACGGTCAGGAGTCGGTGTCGGTGCCCCTGTCCGCCGGCGCAATTGCCGGTGCGCTTGCCGACTCGGATCGTCGGTCCGTGTTTGCAGCTGTGCAACTCGGAGCCGCACACGTCGATGATGTCGTGACGGTGACTGGCTTGGCGGTCGCACAGGTAGGAAAGGCATTGGGCAAGCTGGTCGACGTCGGTCTGGTCGAGGTCGATGGCGGTCGATTGGTGGTCGCCGGCGAGGTATTCCAGCAGGCGGCGCGTGCGGCGCTGTCTCGGCCCGCGCTGAGTGAACACGACTCGCTGCCGGCGGCCGACCGCAAGGTGATGAACGCGTTCGTCGTCAACGGTCGGTTGCAATCGATTCCGTCGTCGCCCGCCAAGCGGCTGGTGATCTTGGATTGGTTGGCGCAACTGTTCGAACCGGGTCGTCGCTACAGCGAGGCGATGGTCAACCTGACGCTCGGCCAGCGGCACGCGGACACGGCGGCGCTACGGCGCTATCTGGTCGATGAGGGTTTCCTCGATCGTGAGGCGGGCGTCTACTGGCGTAGCGGTGGCAGCATCGCGAGCGAAGCGTCGAGCTGATCATCAAACCGAACGACACGCCGAAGAGCACTCACTACGAAACGCTCGGTGTTGGCCGCAACGCGTCATTCGACGACATTCGTGCCGCGTACCGTCGGGCTGCCCGTGCCAACCATCCCGACACACACGGTGAAGCGAGTGCCGTCCGGATGGCGGCAATCAACGAGGCCTGGCGCGTGGTGGGCGATCCCCAGCGGCGACGGGTGTATGACCTGTCATTGGCGAGCTCCGTCGCCCCGTGGGCTGTCAGGGAAGGCGATCCGACAGCGACGGAGTTCATCGAGCCGCGTCACAATCCGCTGTCTCGCTATCAAGACCCGCCGCGCTTCCCGTGGCGACTGATGGCCTGGTTGGCGGCGGGAGGTATCGCGCTCGTGATACTAGGTGTGCTGACCGCCGGCGACCCGGTGCCACCGAAGGTGGACAACGTGCTCGACCCCGGTGATTGCGTGATCATCGAAGCGAATGGTGATGCCGCCGAGCGTTTGTGCACGGATCCGCATGATGCGACCGTGGAGGTGCTGCTGACCTTGAACGAACGCTGCCCGGAAGGAACCGAACCCCACCGCGATCGCCAAGGACTGGGTACCGCCTGCGTTCGGTTCGATTAGTGGCGGTCGAGGGTGCCACTTCAACGAGCAGTTCCGCCGCTTTCGGCGGTTGTCAGCGAGAGGTTGGCTGCTAGCCTTGCCGTGCCATTGAGGGCGATTAGCTCAGTCGGCTAGAGCGCTACGTTCACACCGTAGAGGTCATGGGTTCGAGCCCCGTATCGCCCACTCGCAAGGCCCCGCCACGGCGGGGCCTTCGTCGTTTTCAGCCCACAAACCACCCGAGTGCCACGCCGCCGGTGCGGGTGTCCGGTGTCATCCGAGTGGGTACTCGCACCCCGGGATGGGAGTACCCACTCGCATGGTGGCGTGGCACTCGCACTGGTCGCGTGGCACTCGCACGTGGTTTGTGCGCGCTAGTCCGCTGTGTGGGCAACTGTGGCGAGTAGTTTCGGCGTATGGGGCGATTGTGCGAACGACCTGGCTGTTCTCAGCCAGCGGAGGTGATGTACGGCATCGACGCCGACCGCCTCGTCGTCTGGATCGAATCGCTCGATGGCGCCCAGTCGTACCGGGCGGGCGTGCTGTGTCGTCGCCATGCTGATGCGATGGTCGTGCCATTGGGCTGGATGCTGGACGATCGTCGCGAGCCGGTGCCGCGCCTGTTCAAAACTCGCGAGACCTCGCCCCCACCTCCGCGCCCTCGCCGGCATCGCACTCACGCTGCACGCGACGAGACCGGCCAGCTGTCGCTGACCGATCCCGAACGTGTCGTTGCAGAGGTGACAGCAGCTGAACCGTCAGTTGCCACCGAGGTCGCGGCCCGAGCGGAGGATCCGCCGTCGGCACCGTGGAAGCCGGTGTTCGACCAGCGTGACGACCTCGATGGTTTGCTCACTGCTCGCAGCCCTTTGCTGTCACGGGCGTTCGGCAAGCGTGACCAGCCACCGCCGGTCTAACCCGAATCAACCGGCGCAGTTCGCGGCGGCCCAGGTCTCAACCTTGGCCAGGCGCTCAGTGATGCGGGTGCTGGCCTTCTCCAGCCGAGCAAGGCGACGGTCGATGCGCTCGACCTTGGCGGTGTCACCATTGGCCTCGGCCTCGGCGCGCCGTTCCTGCAGCACCGGGATGCGCTCGTTGATCCGCTGCTGAATATCACCGGCACGGGCCTGCACGTCGTCGACCTTGTCGCACTTCTCCGCAGTGGTGAGGTGCTTGCGGCCGTTGCCGTTGCCGCCGCCATCACCGTTGCCGGTGGCCGAAGCGATTGCGCCGAAAGCGAGTGTTCCGCTGAGCACGATGGTGGTGAAGCCGACGATGAGCTTGTTGCGCTGTTGCATGATGTGTCCTTTGTCCTGTCTGCCGAGATGGCAGGGGTGATGGCTCACTCTGGGCTCAGGGTGTGATGAATCTGTGAGCGATTGGTCATCGATCGGCGATACTGGATCGATGGATGTGCACGCGACGCTCGATGCCCCATGCGGTGCAGATCAACTGTTCGCGTATGTCGACGATCTGGCGCAGTACCCGCTGTGGATGGACCTACTGCATCGCGTCGAGGCATCGGGCACCGGCGAGCCTGCCTGGCACGTGGAGTTGCGCGCCAGGGTAGGGCCGTTTGCGCGGAGCAAACGGCTGCGCATGCATCGCACCGTTCACGATCTCGACACCCATCGTGCGGTGTTCGAGCGCGCCGAAGCGGACGGCCGCACGCACAGTCCGTGGGTCCTGCGCGCAGAGGTACTCGAGCACGACAGCGTCAGCACCTTGCACATGCACCTTCACTACGGCGGAGCGCTATGGACGGCCGGTGTGCTGGAGCGTGTGCTGGCAGATCAGATCACCAACGGGCGCGAGCGACTTACGGCGTTGGTGCGTTCCACGCACTGAATCGTCCATCGGCGCGACACTCCAGTTGCAGCGGAAGGCCGAAGCACTCGCTGAGCGAGGTGCTGTTCAGGCCGCCGTCCAAGGGACCCTTCGCAATTGCGTGGCCGTCGCGCAGCATCAACACATGGGTCATTCCCGGCGGAACCTCGTCGAGGTGATGGGTGACCAGCACCAGCGGCGGCGCGGCGGCGTCGAGGGTCAGCTCGCTGAGTGCCTGAACCAGATGCTCGCGGCCACCCAGATCAAGTCGTGCGCTGGGCTCATCGAGCAGCACGATGCCCGGTTCGTTCATCAGCGTGCGCGCCAGCAGCACCCGCTGCTGTTCGCCGGACGAGACTGTGCCGAGTGACCGCTGTGCCGTCCAGGCCACCCCCATCCGATCGAGGCACTCCAGCGCGCGAGCCTCGTCGGCGGTCGTGTACCGGTGCCACCACGGCTCGAGCGCAGCGAATTTGGCCGTCATCACGACATCCAGGCAGCGCAGTTCCGGGCGCAGCTGCGCTGATAGTGATGCAGACAGATAGCCGATGCGTCGACGCAACTGGCGCACGTCAGCGCGACCCAGTCGCTCTCCGAGAAGGTCGACGGTGCCCGCTGACGGATGCTCGTACATCGAGGCAATTCGCAGCAGGGTTGTCTTGCCCGAGCCGTTGGCTCCCAGTACCAGCCACCGCTCGTGGCCCTCGACCTGCCAGGAGAGTTGAGCAAGAATGGTTCGACCGTCACGGACGAAGGTCACATCAGACAGTTTCAGTACAGCGCCCATACAGCCGATGACGATACGTGCACAGGTCCCTACGTGTACAGGTCCTTGCGTGCACAGACCCTTACGTGCACAGGTCCGTGAAAGAAGGTGAGGGCGGAGTGAATGAACCGAATGTGTTCCGGCCAGTAGCCTTGCGAACGATGCGACGCGCCGGGGTCTTCCTTTTTGTCCTGTGCGGGCTCGTGCCGGTCGTACCAGGTCATTTGGTTCGCGCCGATGACTCGGCCGCGCAGCAGGCGGCGAAGGAAATCGCTGACGCTCGCGAGCAGGCGAATGCCGCTGCCGACGCGTACTTCGACGCAGAGTCGACGCTGGACACGCTGGGACTCGAAGCACAGGGTTTGGAGGCCGAAGTGGCCGACCTGCAAAACAAGGTGGCAGCGCTCCAAGAGCGTGTGCAGCTCGTTGCCATCAACCGCTTCACTCGCTCTGACACCACCACCTCGCCACTACTCAACGGCTTCGCCACCCCTGAGGAGCAGATGCAGCTGGAAGCACTTTCGGAAGTCATCACCGACACTTCCACACGGGACTTCGATCTGTTCGAGTCATTGAACCAGCAGTTGTACTCTCAGACGACGGCCCTCGCCGACAAGCGCGACGAAACGGAGCAGCAGAAGGCAACAGCCGCGTCGCTCCGCGACAAGGCGACAGCCGAGGTCGAACATTTGAAGGACGTGGAGGCGAACCGTCTCCAGGACGAAGCGGTCAAGAAGGCTCTGCAAGCCGAGGAACGGGCCCGCGCGGCGGCGTTGGTCGTGCAGGCACCAGCACCCGTTTCGACCGAGAACGACGACGGTGCTACCGCCGCCGAGGGTGGTGGCGGTGTGCCGCAGACCACGACGCCGACCAACGAGGGCAGCGGCGGCCAAACCGGTGCCGGTGGCGCTGGTGGCCGTCCGGGCGGTGCCGGTGGCGACGACTACGGCGGCATCGACTGGGTCTGCCCCACCGGGGACTATCCGGTCTCGTTCGGCGACACATGGGGTGCTCCACGCAGCGGTGGGCGACGCCATGAAGGTGTCGACATGATCGGGCCGATCGGCGTACCGATTCTGGCAGTGGTGGACGGCGTGGCGACGGCTCGCAGCGCCGAGCTCGGTGGTTTGGTGCTCTCGCTCGTCGGCGCCGACGGCAACCGTTACTTCTACGGTCACCTCGACCACTACGGCAAGCTGGGCGCGGTCCAGGCGGGCGATGTCATGGCGTACATGGGCCAGACCGGCAACGCACGGTTCAGCGTGCCGCACCTTCACTTCGAGATTCATCCCGCCGGCGGGCCGGCAGTCAACCCGTACCCGACGACCCGAGCGCACTGCTGACGGTTCGGTTCGGGTACCCCGCGCCGAATCGGCAAGGCTGACGAAATGGCTGATGCGGCGTCGAGCGATCTGGCCGCGGCGCTCGCCGCGGCGCTGACAGCCGATGTCGTCACCGACGTTGTGCGGCTCAGCGGTGGCGCCTCTCGCGACACGTTCCGCTTCGTCGCCGACGGCCGGCCACTGATCCTGCAGCGGCAGCGCGGTGGCGACGTGCGCGACATGGGTATCGAGGCGTCCGTCGTGCGCGCAGCGGGTGTAGCCGGCGCACCAGTCGCTGAGCTGGTGGCATCGTCCGCCGACGCCTCTTCGTTGGGCAGCGCGTACATGATCATGACTGCCGTCGAGGGCGAGACCATCGCCCGCAAGATTCTGCGTGACGATCAGTTTGCCCATGCCCGCAAGGTGCTGCCGGCACAGTTGGGGGCCGCCTTGGCGCAAGTCCATGCAGTTGCCACCGACGGGCTGACCGCGCTGCCGATGAGCGACCAGCTCAATCAGTACCGCGAGGTGCTCGACCTGCTGGGCCAGCCGCACCCCACGTTCGAGCTCGTGTTCAAGTGGTTGGAAGCAAATCGGCCGGCAGTGCAGCCACCAGTTCTGGTGCACGGCGACTTCCGGTTGGGCAACGTCGTCGTCGGCGAGGAAGGTTTGCGTGCCATTCTCGACTGGGAGCTTGCGCACCTCGGAGACCCCATGGAAGATCTCGGCTGGTTGTGCGTGAAGGCATGGCGCTTCGGGTCGCGCTTGCCAGTCGCCGGCGTCGGCACATACGACCAACTTTTCGCCGCGTACGAGGCTGCTGGCGGGGGCGCCGTCGACCCCGATGTGGTGCGCTGGTGGGAAGTGCTGGGCACTCTGAAGTGGGGCATCATGTGCATCGGCCAGGCCAACACGCACCTGACCGGCGCCGCCCGCAGCCACGAGTTGGCCGCCATTGGCCGCCGAGTGTGCGAAAACGAATACGACTTGTTTCTGGCATTGGAGGGACGCTGGTGAACCCGCACGACAACCCGCACGACAACCCGCACGACAACCCGCACGACAACCCGCACGACAACCTTCACGACAACCTTCACGACAACCTTCACGACAACCTTCACGACAACCTTCACGACAACCTTCACGACAACCTTCACGACAACCTTCACGACACACCGTCGGCGGAGCAGCTCGTCGAGTCGGTTCGTGAGTGGCTGGAGCGCGACGTGCTGGCGGGTACGACTGGTCGCCTTCAGTTCCACACGCGCGTTGCCGTCAACGTGCTGGCCATGGTCGAGCGCGAGTTGCGGCTGGGTCAGGGGCAGGCGGCGGCGCACTCAGTCCGTCTGGCCCAACTCGGGTGTGCTGGCGACGCAGAACTGGCTGCCCGAATTCGTGAGGGCGCATTCGACGACCGTCTCGAAGAGGTTCGCGAGCTGGTGCTCGCAGATGTGCGCGACAAGCTGGCCGTGGCGAACCCGAAACACCTGGCCGCGGACTAGTCGAGTGTGGGCTTGCGACGCATGGTGACCGGCTGGCCCGCCGCCAACTGCCCGCAGGCGGCATCGATGTCGGTGCCCCGGTTGCGGCGTACGGTCGCGTTGACTCCGAGGTCGGTGAGCATTGTGTGGAACTGCGCAACACGAGTCTTCGACGACCCGATGGTGGGATAGCCAGGCGTCGGGTTCAGCGGGATGAGGTTGACGTGTGCCGGCAACCGGAAGCGACGGCAGAGCTTGGCCAGTTCGGCCGCATCGGAGTCGCGGTCGTTGATGCCTTCGATCATCGCCCACTCGAAGCTGAGCCGGCGGCCCTTCGCCTCCAGGTAGTCGGCGCACGCACGCATCAGATCGTCCAGTGGATACCGCTTGTTGATCGGCACCAGTTCGTCGCGCAGCGTGTCGTTGGCAGCATGCAGCGACACGGCGAGGTTGACCGGCAGCGCCCGTTCGGTGAGTTTGCGGATGCCGGGAATCAGCCCGACGGTGCTGATGGTGATGTGGCGAGCGGACAATCCGATTGCACCGTGGAGCCGCTCGACCGAGCCCCACACTGCACCCTCGTTGGCCATCGGCTCGCCCATACCCATGAACACCACGTTGGCCAAGCGCCGTTCCATCGAGCGCGCTTCGCGGGCGGCGACCACCACCTGCTCGACGATCTCGCCGACGGTCAATTGACGGGTGAAGCCGGCCTGGCCGGTGGCGCAAAAGCCGCACCCCATCGCACAGCCCGCCTGGCTGCTGACGCACACCGTGACCCGGTCCGGGTACACCATCAGTACCGTCTCGATTCGGCTCCCGTCGTGCAGCTCCCACAGGTACTTGACGGTGTCGCCGTTGTCGTTGATCTGACGCGTCACCTCGGTGAGCGACGTCGGCAGGTCGGCTGTCAGTCGCTCGCGCAGCGCCTTGGGCACGTTGCTGATCTCGCCCGGCGCCGCCAGTTGCGTGTACAGCCCGTCCCACACCTGGTCCAACCGATAGCGCGGCTCACCTGCGAGAAGTGTGGCGAGCTCGTCGCGATCGGGGGTGTAGAGCGTTGTGCTCACACAACCTCGGCGGCGAGTGCTTCGTAGCTGGCAATTCGTTGGCGGATGACGTCGAGGCTCGCCGTCCAGAACGCTCCGTCGGTGACGTCGAACCCGAAGACCTGGCCGAGTTCCTCGGCGGTGTTCATGCCGGCTCGCGACAGCGCATCGTCGTAGTGCGCGCTGAACGCCTGCGGGTCCTGTCGGTACTGCGCGAAGAGGCCAAGGCCGAACAGCAATCCGTAGGTGTAGGGCCAGTTGTAGAAGTGCGAGCTGTAGTAGTGCGGCTTGACGGCCCACATGTAGGGGTGGGCGGTGCTCTGCGTGAGGCCATCGCCATAGGCGTCTGCCTGCGCCTGCAGCATCAGAGCGTTGAGCTCGCTGACACCCAGCGTGCGACGCTGGCGGCGAGCGAACACCTCGGTCTCGAACAGGAACCGGCTCCGGATGTCCACCACCACCTGGGTCGACCCCTGCAGATCGACATCCAAGAGAGCCAAGCGATCGCGCCCCTGCAGGCGCTGCAGGCCTTCCTCCACCACCAACGTCTCGCAGAAGATGCTGGCCGTCTCGGCAAGCGCCATCGGCAATGCGCGCTGCAGCGGTGTGCGATGCGCCAGTTGCGTGTTGTGGTAGGCGTGGCCCAGCTCGTGGGCAGTGGTCTGTGCCGAATCGACGCTGCCGCTCCAGTTCAGGAACACCAGCGACCGGTCGCCGACGAATGGCATACAGAACGCGCCGCCGCGCTTACCTGGGCGCGGGCCGGCATCGATCCACTGTTCCTCCAGTGCTCGGTCGAGCAGACCGGCCAAACTGCCACCGTACGAACCGAACGCGTTGCGCACGATCGCCGAACCCTCATCCCAAGAGATCTCCGCAGGCGCGAACGGCAGTGGCGCCATCATGTCGTGCCACGGCAGCGAGCCGTCCTGGCCGCTCGGTGATGACTGGCCGTTCAGTGATGAATGGCCGTGCAGCGACGCCTTGATGCGCATCCAGCGACGAAAGTCGGGCAGTGAGTCGGTGATGGCCTGCTGCATTGCATCGAATGTGGCGCGACTGACGTTGTTGGCGAACAGTGATGCATCCAACGGCGACGGCCATCCGCGACGGCGGTTGAGGACGTTGGCCTCGCCCTTGACGCTGTTCATCGCCGCCGCGCACACGGGAGCGACGGTGGACCAAATGGCCAACTCGGCGTCGTAGGCCGCCTTGCGTACGGCGCCATCCGCATGTGATGCGAGGCCCCGAATTGCGGCCATCGGGAGATCTGAGACGGTGCCGTCGGGCATCGCGACCGAGGCAGTCATCTGTGAGGTCACCGTGCTGTGCAGCTGCGCCCACGCCGACGAGCCGGTGTTGACGAGTTCGCCGTAAAGGCCCTCCTCGGCTTCACTCATCTGCCGCTCGGCGCGTGCCGCCAGCTTGGTCAATGGGCCGGCGTGTTGCGCGACTTCGTCGCTCACCTTGGCCAGCTCATCGACTCCGAGCGAGTGGAACCACTCGGCCAAGCGGGCCATCAGTGGGCGCAGCCGCGAGCCGACCATCTGGTATTCGCCCATCAGCCCTTGGGCTTTCTCGTCGTAGCTGTCTGTGCTGGTGGTGGCGTAGATGTAGGCACCGGTCACGTCGGAGTGTTCCTCCAGCGCATTGATGGCGGCGATCACCGTGTCGGCAGCGTTGCCATCTGCCGCTGTCACCGGCCGGGGAGTCGTTGCGCGAATGCCGTGCTCATCGAATAGTGCTTCCAGCCGTGCTGCGTCGGCGCTGCAGCGGTCCATCGCGTCGAGGAAGCTGCGCGCCGCGAACGACGGATGAACGTCGGCGACGCTCCAACGAGGAAGCCGCTCGGCGGACGATTCTGCGGTGGTCATGAAGAAGCTCCCTGTGCGGCGCGATGGTAGGACTGGTCGATGTGTTCCACTTCGAACCCGAGGGCACGGTAGAGCCCGACAGCGGCTGTGTTGACGGCGTCGACGTAAAGCATTGCAGCCTCAGCGCCGACGGAATGAAGGTGTTGCAGGCCGGCAACGGTGAGGGCTTTGCCCAAACCATGACCGTGGAAGTCGGGGTGCACGGCAATCACGTAGATCTCGCCGGTCAGCACAGCGCCAGGGTGGACCTTCGTCCAGCAGAACGCCGCCAGACGACCGTCTCGCTCGTGGAGCAGGAAGCCTTCGGAGTCGAACCATGACTCACGTTCTCGTTGCCGCAACGTGGCCAAATCCCAGCCACCTTGCTCCCCATGCGAGCCGAAGGCTGCATTGTTGACGGCAAGCCACGTCTGCTCATCGACACCGACCCGGAACGACCGCAACGCGACGTCGGTGGTGGTGGCGATCGGCAACGCCCGACCCATTCGGAACAGGCGCCGGTCGGCAAGCAGGCCCAGTTCCGCTGCAACCGCCGCCGACGCCTCGGTGCTCCACCAGGTGACAGCCGAGGCAGTGGGCACCATGCGCAGCAGCTCACGCAGTAGTGGCTCGAGGTCATCGGCACTGGATGTCACGACGCCCACCACGACACCGTCGTTCGCGGCCGACGCCTGCGCGTAACCGACGATGGCATCACCATCGGACGCGATAGCGGCTCGAAAGCCGTCGCGTTCGCCGTGGGTGAGATCGCTGGTGAGATGGTCGTTGAGGCGCGTACTGCCGGCTGCATACGAGGCCTCGAGGAACGCCGTGACGTCGGCGTGCTCCGCGAGCGAAAGACTGCGTTGCGCTCGTACCTGGACCATCGGCCCGAGGCTACTGGCGTCGCTAGCCTCGTTGCATGGGCACACCGCGCACTGCGAAGGGTCGGATCAAGGCCATTTCGGCACAACTTGCCGTCGACTATCCCGAGGCATTGTGCGAACTGGACCACGGCAATGCGTTCGAGTTGCTCGCTGCCACCATCCTTTCGGCGCAGACCACCGACGCGCGGGTCAACATGGTGACACCGGCGCTGTTCGTCAAGTACCCGAATGTGGAGGCGCTGGCTGCAGCGGTACCAGCAGATCTCGAGGACATCATTCGTTCCACCGGCTTCTACCAGAGCAAGGCGCGCAACCTGATGTCGATGGCGCACAGCCTGCTCGGCCAGTTCGGCGGCGAGGTACCAACGGCGCTGGAAGATCTGGTCACTCTCGCCGGTGTCGGCCGCAAGACCGCAAACGTGGTGCGCAGCGTGGCCTTCGGCTTGCCTGGTCTACCTGTGGACACACACGTGGGCCGATTGACTCGCAAATGGGCCCTCACCACCCAGGACGACCCGGTGAAGGTGGAGGCCGAGTTGTGTGCGCTGCTGGAGCCTGCTCAATGGGGAGACTTCAGCTTGCGGACCATTTTGCACGGTCGTCGGGTGTGTGACGCCAAGAAACCGCGGTGCGCGGATTGCCACATCGAGCCCCTCTGTCCTGCCAGTTTGCTGCCCCACGGCCCCTCCACGCGGGTACCAAAAGCGACGTAGGGTGGCGATTTGTGCCTGAAGAATTCGGGTGTATAGTGAGCCAACTAACCAGGTTCCCGCCACCTGGTTTGCGAGCGATGCCGGGATCCGCCGCCTGGCGTCGCTGAGCGACGGCCCCGCAAGGGGCCGTCGCCGCGTTTTGCCAGCAGTTCGTGGCGCCCGCGCTCAGTGAGCGTGGGCGGCCAATTTGGCAGCCCTGCGCAACAGCCGTGCGGCGCTGCGCAACGAACGTTCGGCTTCCACAAGTGCGCCGGCAACGTCGTCGTGTTCAGTGAGCTGGAAGCCAGGCACGAAGTCGCCGACCTCCTGCTGGTAGCGGTCGACATGATCGGCCATCACGGATAGCGAGACAGAGGGGTTGCCAGACATGGGGCACAGTCTGCCGGGCCGGGCCGCTCCCGTCGCAGCGAGGAAGACTGAATCCACCCTCTGCCCAGCGTCCTGCCTCGGTAACGTGACCCGGTGACCCGTGTGCCCGTTCGAGACGACTTCAGCGCCCTCGAGGGCTACCACTCGCCGCAGCTGAGGGTGGATGTGCGGCTGAACACCAACGAGTCGCCGTTCGGTCCGCCGGCAGCGTGGCGCGATGCGTTCGCCGCCGAGCTGTCGCGAGTGGAGTGGAACCGCTACCCGGATCGTGCCGCCTCGGCGCTGCGGGCAGGCATCGCATCACTCCATGGCGTACGACCGGAACAGGTCTTCGTGGCCAACGGCAGCAATGAAGTGCTGCAAACCTTGTTGCTCACGTATGCCGGCCCAGGGCGAACGGTGGCGACGTTCGAGCCGACGTATCAGCTCCACGGCCATATTGCTCGGCTGACCGGCGCCAGCGTTGCCGAGGGAGAGCGCGCCGCCGACTTCTCGCTCGACATGGCGCAGGTTCGCCAGGTGCTGACCGCTTCGTCGCCGGTCATCACGTTCCTCTGTTCGCCGAACAATCCCACTGGTTTGGTCGAGCCGGAGGCGAACGTTCGCGAGGTGTTGGCGCTGGCCCCCGGGCTGTTGGTGGTCGACGAGGCGTATGGTCAGTTCGCCGAATGGTCAGCGGTTGGCCTGATCGACGAGGACACGCCACTCGTGGTGACTCGCACGTTCTCCAAGACGTGGTCGATGGCAGGGTCACGCCTGGGCTATCTGATCGGTCCGTCGTGGGTCGTCGCCGAGCTCGACAAAGTCGTGCTCCCGTACCATCTCGACGCGGCCAAGCAGATCGCTGGGCGGCTGGCCCTCACGTTCGTCGACGAGATGGAGGAGCGAGTGCAGTTCATCGTCGGCGAGCGCGATCGGCTCTCCACTGCCATGGCAGCGCTGCCGGTGGATGTGTTCCCCAGTGGCGCCAACTTCATCCTCTTTCGTCCGCGCGATGTGTCGGGCAGGGTGGTCTGGCAGACGCTGCTCGACCACAGTGTGCTCATCCGCGATTGTTCGGGCTGGGCGCGCCTCGACGACTGCTTGCGAGTCACCATCGGCACCCCCGCCGAGAACGATCTGTTCCTTTCCGCCCTTGCGGCGGCCCTGCCTTCGAAGGTTGCACCATGAGCCGTTCCGCCAGCCGCCAGCGCACCACGAAGGAAACGTCCATCGATCTCTCGATCGAACTGGACGGCACGGGGGTGGTGGAGATCAGTACCGGCATTCCGTTCTACGACCATATGCTCGAGCAGCTGGGCAAGCACGGCGGTTTCGACCTGCGAATTGCTGCCACCGGCGACCTGCACATCGACATCCATCACACAGTGGAAGACGTCGGCATCGCGCTCGGCGAGGCGTTCCGCGAGGCGTTGGGCGACAAGGTTGGTGTGCGACGTTTCGCGAGTGGCCTGTACCCGTTGGACGAGGCGCTGGTGGAGGTGGCGCTCGACCTGTCGGGCCGCCCGTTCGTGGTGTGGAACGTGCCGATGCCGGAGGTTCTTGCGCTGGGTAACCCCGCCTTCGACCCGCAGCTGACCGAGCATGCATTCCATTCGTTCGCAACAGCGGCCGGCATCACGCTGCACGTACGGCTGTGCCACGGGACCAACGTGCACCACATCATCGAGGCTGCGTTCAAGGGTTTGGCACGCACGCTGCGCGACGCCGTGCGCGTGGAAGGCACCAGCGTGCCCAGTACCAAGGGTGTGTTGTGACGGCAGCGGCTGATGAGCCATTGGTGGCCGTGCTCGACTATGGCATCGGCAATTTGCGGTCGGCGCAGAAGGCGCTGCAGCACTGCGGTGCCGACGCCCGCTTGACGGCCGATCCAGGCTTGGTCGCCGACGCAGCGGCCGTGGTGCTGCCCGGCGTAGGTGCCTTTGGCGCGTGTATGAATGCGTTGCGTGCGGCCGGGCTCGAATCGCTGGTTCACGACGCGGTGGCGTCCGGTCGGCCGTTCATGGGCATCTGTGTCGGCATGCAGATGCTGTTCAACGGCGGCGAGGAGGACGAGACGGCGATCGGTCTCGGTGTCATCGATGGCTCCATTCAGTGGATCTCGGATCAGCTGCCGCGCCCACAGATGCAATGGAACCAACTCGATCTGCCGACCGCCGACCCCGTGTTCGAAGGGTTGGGCGACCACCCGTGGGTCTACTTCGTGCACTCCCTGCACGCAGTGCCCGCCGATCCGGCAGTGGTCGTGGCAACCTGCGAATACGGCGGCACGGTCAATGCTGCGTTTCGTCAGGGCAACGTGTTCGCGACACAGTTCCACCCCGAGAAGTCGGGCCAGGCAGGCCTGGCCATGCTGCGCAACTTCGTAGATCTGCTGAAACCCGCCAGCCAGGTGACGGCGTGATCGATCTCTATCCCGCCATCGATCTTCGCGACGGCAAGGTGGTGCGGCTGCGCCAGGGTGACTACGACGACCAGACGATCTACGGCGACGACCCGGTAGCAGTTGCGTTGTCGTTCGCCGCAGCCGGCGCGACGTGGATTCACGTGGTCGATCTCGACGCCGCCCGCAGCGGCTCACCGCTCAACCGACCGGTGGTCGCTGCCATCGCCAGCGCAGTCGCTGGGCAGGCGCGGGTGCAGACCGGTGGCGGCGTTCGAAGCGTCGCCGATGCACAGGCGCTCGCCGACGCAGGTGTCGCGCGAGTGGTGATGGGCAGCGCAGCAGTCGCCCAGCCCCAGCTCGTCGCTGATGCATCCGACGTGGTCGCGGTCGCTGTCGGCCTCGACCATCGCAACGGCGAAGTCGCTGTGCACGGTTGGACAGAAGGCTCTGGCGTGCAGCTCACCGACGCGCTGCAGTGGTTCCCCACGGCCGCAGTCTTCGTCATCACCGACATCGCTCGCGACGGCATGCTGTCGGGCCCGGACGTAGAGGGCCTCGCCACCGCCGGGCGTGCCACCGCCATTCCGATCATCGCCAGTGGGGGAGTAGCGACGCTCGCCGACGTGGCTGCGCTGAAAGTGGTGCACGGCATCACCGGCGTCATCTCCGGCAAGGCGCTGTACGAAGGCTGCTTCACCGTCGAGCAGGCGCTGCAGGAGCTGGCCCGATGAGGGTGGCCCGCGTCATTCCCTGCCTCGATGTGACCAACGGTCGCGTGGTGAAAGGCATCAACTTCGTTGGGCTGCGCGACGCGGGCGACCCGGTGGAACTTGCGGCCAAGTACGACATCGAGGGTGCCGATGAGCTGGTGTTTCTCGACATCACCGCCTCGTCCGATGGCCGCGAGACGATGGTTGACGTGGTGTCGCGAACTGCCGAGCAGGTGTTCATCCCGTTCACCGTCGGCGGCGGAATTCGCGTGGCCGACGATGCCCGCCTGATGCTGCGCGCCGGCGCCGACAAGGTCAGTGTCAACACCGCCGCGGTGCAGCGGCCAGACCTGATTCGCGACATCGCTGCCGAGTTCGGCGCGCAGTGCTGCGTCTGCGCGATCGACGCGAAACGCACGGCCACGGGTGGGTTCGAGGTGTACCTGCACGGTGGCCGTACACCCACCGGTATCGATGCAATCCAGTGGGCTGAACGCGCGGCGTCACTGGGCGCCGGTGAGATCCTGCTCACTTCGATGGATCGTGACGGCACGCGTGAGGGCTTCGACGTGGAGCTGACTCGTCGCGTCGCCGACGCGGTCGGAGTGCCCGTGATCGCCAGCGGCGGCGTGGGTACGTTGCAGCATCTTGCCGCCGGCATCACCGAAGGGCATGCCACCGGCGTGTTGGCTGCCAGCATCTTCCACTTCGGCGAGCACACCATCGCCGAGGCCAAGGCCGCGATGGCGGCCGCCGGGGTGCAGGTGCGCCCCGCGTGAGGGCGCTGCTGCGTGAGCCGTTCACGTTGATCGACGGCGGACTGTCGACGGTGTTGGAGGAGATGGGCGAGCACCCAGCTGGCCTGCTGTGGACGGCAGCTGTTCTCATCGATCGGCCGGAAGTTCTCACGGCTGCGCATCGCCGCTACGTGGAGGCCGGCGCCGACGTCATCATCACGTCCAGCTATCAGGCCAGCGAGGCAGGATTCGTTGCGGCCGGTCTCAGCGCACCCGAGGCCCGTCGACTGCTGGCGTCCACCACGGCTGTGGCCCGCGCGGCACGGCCATCCGTCGTCGCCTGTTCGGTAGGTCCGTTCGGGGCGTACGTGGGTGATGGCAGCGAGTACAGCGGTCGCTACGCGGCCAGCTGGGCCGAGGTGCGTGCGTTCCACCGGGCTCGGTTGGAAGTGTTGGTGGACACAGCTCCGGATTTGTTCGCGATCGAGACCATTCCGTCGCTCGTGGAGGCGCAGATCGTGGTGGAGGAACTGCGGGCGCTCACCGACGCACCGGCCTGGTTGACCTTCACCTGCGTCGATGAAGTGCACACCTGCAGTGGTGATGTGTTGGCAGAAGCGGTCGCCTCAGTTGCTTCGACGCTCACAGCCGTGGGGGTGAACTGCACGGCCCCTGGTCTGGTGCAGCCACTGCTGATGTCGGTCGCGACTGACCTGCCGTTCGTCGTGTATCCCAACCATGGCGCCATCTGGGACGGCGACCACAAGTGCTGGTCGGGGGCCACCGGCGGTGTCGAGCTGCCCGAGCTGGGGCCCTCCTGGCTCGCGGCCGGGGCCCGGCTGATCGGCGGCTGCTGTGGAGTCGGCGCTGCCGGCATCGCTGCGCTCGCCGAGCTCCGCAGAGCCAATTCGTTCGGTCCCGAACGTTGAATTCAAAGGGCCGTACGTAGCGACCATTGAATTCACAGTTCGGATCCGAGGATCCGACACCGCAGGCCGACGCGGCTCGGCGGTACAGTCCGGGGCATGGCTTCAAAGATGCAGTATCGCCGGCTCGGTCGCAGCGGCTTGCAAGTGTCCGTCCTCTCCTTCGGCAGCTGGGTCACGTTCGACAATCAGCTCGGCGATGCAATGGCGCTGGAGTGCATGTCTGCCGCGTACGACGCCGGCTGCAACTTCTTCGACAACGCGGAGGCGTACGCGGGGGGTGGCAGCGAAGGCCAGATGGGCCGCGCCATCAAGGAACTGGGCTGGAAGCGCGAGTCGTACGTCGTCAGCACCAAGTTCTACTGGGGCATCAACGGCAACATGCGCAACATGCGCAACACGCTGAACCGCAAGTACCTGTCGCAGGCCATCGACCATTCGCTGGAACGCATGCAGCTGGACTTCATCGACCTCGTCTACTGCCACCGCGCCGACCCGAACACCCCGCTCGAAGAGACGGTGTGGGCGATGAGCGACATGATCTCCCAGGGCAAAGCCTTGTACTGGGGGACCAGCGAATGGACCGCCGACGAGATCCGCGCGGCGTGGGACATCGCCGACAAACATCACCTGCACAAGCCGGTCATGGAGCAGCCGCAGTACAACCTGCTCACGCGCACGAAGGTCGAGCAGGAATTCGCTCGCCTGTACGACGACATCGGCCTGGGCACCACCATCTGGAGCCCGTTGGCCAGTGGCTTGCTCACCGGCAAGTACAAGGACGGAGTGCCCGACGACAGCCGTGGCGCCTTGCCGGGTTACGAGTGGCTGGCCGAGCGCCTGAACGACCCCGAGTCGGCGGCCAAGGTCGAGCGTCTGCGGCCCATCGCCGCCCAGCTCGGTTGCTCGCTGGCACAGCTGTCCATCGCCTGGTGCGCAGCCAACCCGCGGGTGTCCACCGTCATCACTGGCGCCAGCCGCGCCAGCCAAGTGGTGGAGAACTTCGACTCGCTCGACGTGCTTGCAGCGCTGACCCCTGAGGTGATGGAGCAAATCGCACACGCTGTCGCCTGACCTGCAGGGATAACCTGGCGCCAATGCGTACTTCGCTCTCCGAACTCCTGGCCTCTGGCCGCGTCCTGCTGGCCGATGGTGCCACCGGCACCAACTACATGATGAACGGCCTCGGGCCCGGCGAGCCGCCGGAGTTCTGGGTCACTGACCGACCCGACGATGTGATGAGCCTGCACCAGCAGTTCGTCGACGCCGGCGCCGACATCATTCTCACCAACACGTTCGGGTGCAACCCTCACCGCCTCAAGTTGCACAACGCTCAGGCGCGCACGTACGAGCTGGCGAAGGGTGCGGCCGAGCTCGCGCGTCGTGTTGCCGACGCGGCACCGCGCCCTGTCGTGGTGGCCGGTTCAGTGGGGCCGACAGGCGAGCTGTTCGAGCCGATGGGCGCGCTCAACCACGCCGCCGCGGTCGCCTCGTTCGCCGATGAGATTCGGGGCCTGCGTGATGGTGGCGCCGATGTGGCGTGGATCGAAACGATGTCGTCACCCGAGGAAGTGCATGCTGCGGTCACCGCCGCGATCGAAGGCGGCATGCCCTACGTGGTCACCTGTTCGTACGACACGGCGGGCCGCACGATGATGGGCTTGATGCCCGGGGCAATGGCCGACACGCTGGCCGACGAGCCGATCGCCCCGCTGGCGTTGGGCGCCAACTGCGGCGTTGGTGCCTCCGACATTTTGGTGACCCTTCTGGAGATGGATGGTGCTCCGTACCCGTTGGTCAGCAAGGGCAATTGCGGTGTCCCACACTTCGTCGGCACCGAAATCGTGTACACCGGCACCCCCGAGCTGATGGCGAAGTACGCAACGATGGCCATCGACGCCGGGGCACGGATCGTGGGTGGCTGCTGCGGCACCAGCCCAGAGCACTTGGCGTCGATGCGCGCCGCCATCGACAACTACTCACCGAGCGAGCGCCCGACGATGGACGCAATTGTCGAACACATCGGGGTACTGACGAACTCGGCTCCCGCAGCAACCGCCGGCCGCAGCACCCGCCGCTCTCGGGGCTGAGGCGTCGCCGGGGCCAGCGCGCCTGGCGATTTCACCGGTGGCGCGGCGGCGCCGACTCCTAGGCTGTCGACCATGCCCGAAGCAGTGTCGATCCTCGCCAGCCCCGAGCAGCTGGCCGCTGTCAAGTACGACGCCAACGGTCTCGTGCCCGTCATTGCCCAAGACATCCACACCAAGAGTGTGTTGATGATGGCGTGGATGAACGCCGCCACGCTGGCCACTACCCTCGCCGAGGGCCGGATGGTCTACTGGAGCCGCAGCCGGCAAGAGGTGTGGCGCAAGGGTGACACCAGCGGCGATCGCCAGTTCGTGCGCGAGGGCTACTACGACTGCGACGGCGACACGCTGTTGTTCCTGGTGGAGCAGGAAGGCAAGGGCGCGTGCCACACCGGCGCGTACTCGTGCTTCTACCGCGCCTTCGGTGCTGGGTCGTGATTGTTTCGGGTGTGACCGCGACGATGCGGCCGAGCCGCGCCGAGTTCCACGAGTTAGCGGCGGAGCACACCGTGGTACCGGTCTGGGCAGAGGTCCTTGGCGACTTGGAGACGCCGGTGGCGGCGTACCTGAAACTGGTCGGCGATGGCGAGGGCTTCCTGCTGGAGTCCGTCGAGCATGCCGAGAGGTGGGCCCGCTACAGCTTTGTCGGCCACGACCCGGTCGCCACCCTCGAGTTGCGCGACGGCCTGATCGAGATCAAGGGCCAGCACCTCAGCGCCGACATTCCGCTCGACATGGGAATGTTGGCCGCGCTCGACGCGATCATCGCTGCGTATCGCGCGCCCATCATTGCAGACCTGCCGCCGCTGCAGGGCGGTGTGATGGGCTACCTCGGCTACGACGTCGTCCGCGAAGTCGAGAACCTGCCCAACGTACCGCGTGACGATCGTAGGCTGCCCGACGCGGTGATGAGCATCATCGGCTCGTTGGCCGCCTTCGACCACTGGCGCCAGCGCGTGTACCTCATCGAGAGCGTGCCGGTGCTCGACATGGACACCGCGGGCATCGACCGCGAGTACGACGCCGCCTGCCTCCGTGCGCAGCGTGCCGTCGACAAGTTGGCGCTGCCACTGGCCGCGCCGGCGGCCGAGCCGCCGCAGCCCGACGAGGTGGCCCCGCAGGTGCGCAGCTCGATGCCCGATGGCGTGTACCAGCAGGCCGTGGAGGTGGCCAAGGAGCACATTCTCGCCGGCGACATCTTCCAGGTTGTGCTGGCGCAGCGCTATGACATCGATCTGCAGGCCGACCCATTCGACTTCTACCGTGTCCTGCGCCAGGTGAACCCCAGCCCGTACATGTACTTCCTACGCCACCCCGATGTCACCATCGCCGGTAGCTCCCCAGAGCCGATGGTGAAAGTGTTGGGGCGCACGGTGGTCAGTCGACCGATCGCCGGCACTCGGCGGCGAGGCCGCAATGACGACGACGACCGTCGCATGGCCGGCGAACTGAAGGAAAGCCCGAAGGAGATCGCCGAGCACATCATGCTGGTCGACCTTGCCCGCAACGACGTCGGTCGGGTCGCCGAGTTCGGCACCGTGCAGGTCACCGAGCTGATGAACCTCGAGCGCTACAGCCACGTGATGCACCTCACCTCGCAGGTGACCGGTGAGTTGGTGGCGGGCAAGACTCCGATCGATGTGTTGCGGGCCACGCTGCCCGCTGGCACCGTCAGCGGTGCGCCGAAGGTGCGTGCAATGGAGATCATCGATGCACTGGAACCCGTGAAGCGTGGGCCGTACGCCGGCGTGGTGGGGTACGTCGACTTCAGCGGCAATCTCGACACGGCGTTGGCCATTCGCACGATGTTCGTGGGCGCGCACGGGGCGTCATTCCAGGCCGGTGCCGGCATCATCGCCGACTCTGTGCCCGACGAGGAAGACCTGGAGTGCCGCAACAAGGCGGCCGCGCTGCTCTCAGCGGTGCCCGCCGCACGCCGGATGACCGCGCAACGCCGCCCGCTCTGACCGCCACAGCCCATCAACCCAAGGTGCGAGTGCCACGCAGCCAGTCCGAGTAACCGCTGCTCAACCGAGTGGGTGCTCGCACCCCGGGGTGCGAGTACCCACTCGCATGGCCGGCTGGCACTCCGACTGGTGGTCTGGCACTCGTATGGGGCGGCTACGTCAAGAGCGCGCTGATCAGCAGGATGGTGCCCAGCAGACCGACCCCGAGCATGCCGAGTATTGCGATTGCTGCAAGTCCGGGAATGCTGGTGATGGCGCGGACGCCGGCCCACAGCGCGGGCAGCTCGCCGCTGCGAGAATTCAGCTCGTTGCGCAGACCTGTGAACGTCCTCGACGACGCAATGACCGGCTGCCCGCTGTCGTAGTCGAGCAGTACCTGCGAGGCCGGTGAGGCCCCGCTGAGGAAGGTGCGCACGTTGTCGATGAGCTGCGGTGCGTACTTTGCGGTGAGCCGCAGTAGCAGACGTGCGATGAGGGCGGCACCCACGGGGATCAGGCAGATCACGCCGCCGATGATGATCCATGCCGTTCGGCTGTTTGGAAACACCCACCACCCGGTGGCAAAGGTGGCAGCGCCGATGATGGCTGCGATCGCGGCCACACCGGTGGCGAGACTGGAGAGTCGGTTGAGCGTGAGTTGCAGACCGTCACTGACGCGCCGGACGACGGCATCGGTTTCCATGGACACAGTGTGTCAGCGGCAATCGGCGGTGCGACACTGTGGTCATGTCCTTCTCTGAGCTCTTCTGGACCGAGTATTCGCGTGACGTCGTGCTGGTAGCCGGGGCGGATGCGCTGACCTACCTGCAGTCGCAGCTGTCACAGGACCTGCGGCCGATGCAGGTTGGTGAGTCGACGTGGAGCTTCGTGCTGCAACCCACGGGCAGGGTCGACGTGCTGTTACGAGTGTGGCGCATCGCTGACGACACGTTCGTGCTCGACACCGACGAGGGCTTCGGCGAGGTCCTGACGGCGCGCTTGAACCGCTTCAAGATACGCGTGAAGGCCGACATCACCCTGCTCGACTGGACGTGCATCGCGGTACGCGGCGACGGTGCCGCGGATATGGACGGCCTTTCGTCGTGGGGCGAGGGCGTCGACCTGTTGGGCCTCGACGTGCAGCCGCCCGCTGGCGTCGACCATGGCACCGCCGACCAGTTGCTGGCCGAGCGCATCGACGCTGTCTGGCCGCAGATGGGGACCGAGATCGTGCCGGGCGAGACGATTCCTGCCGAGACCGGTATCTCGGCTGTCGCGGTCAGCTTCACGAAAGGCTGCTATCCAGGCCAGGAACTGGTCGAGCGCATGGACAGTCGCGGCGCATCAGCACCCAAGCTGCTGCAGCGCATCGTGGTCGACGACGGCGAGCCGATTGGCATCATCACCAGCTCATTGGGCAGCGCAGCGCTGGCGTACGTCAAGCGCAGCGCGCTGCAGCACTGACCTGCGCCACCGACCGGTCTCATCGCGCGACACTTTCTGCGTGGCGACGACCTTCACACCGGCCCAGCTCTCGAAGAACCTCGACCGGATGCGATCCATCGCGTTCGCGCTTCCCGAGGTCACCGAGGAGCTAACCTGGGGCACCGACGTCAACTTCCGTGTGCGCAAGAAGATCTTCCTGTTCCCCGGTTCGGGCGGCTCGATCTGCGTGAAAGCCGACCGAGAGGAACTGCCGGCACTGCTGGACGACCCGCGTTGCCGCCCGGCGCCGTACCTTGCTCGTGGCGGCTGGATCGTGCTCTACTTCGACACGACCAAAGTCGACTGGGAGGAGGTCCGTGAGTTGGTCATGACGTCGTACTGCTTGATCGCACCCAAGACCCTGGCGGCGAAAGTTCAGTAGGTCGACGGAACCATCCTGCTGCTTACTGCGCGAGGGCGTTCATGAATTGCGGCTCGGCCCGAAGCTGCTCGAACTCGGGTGCAGCCTCGATGGCTGATCGCAGCGTTTCGGGCGGAGCGGTAGTGGCCGCCGAGCGCAGCCAGGCAAGTGCAGTCTCGCTGTCGTCGAGTGCGGCGGCGGCGCGAGCCACGTGCACCGCCAACATTGCCGGCCGACCGTTGTTGTAGCTGGCGGCGGCGTAGGTGGCCGCCTCCGGGTACTCACCGAGGCGCAGCAGAATGCCCGAGACCACGAAGTCGCTGAACGAGCGGCCGTGGGGGAGCGGGCGTGGCAGCAAGGCCACCAGTTCTTCCAGAGCCCGCAACGGCGCAGCGTCGGGCGGCCACCAGTTGACAGGATTCGGGTCGGAGAGGTCGGCCAGTAGCAGTTGGCGGGCGACGTCCGGGTGCCCGTGGCGCAGCTGCTGGTAGGCGCGGAACCACGGCGATGGCACGTGACCGCCCGAGAACCGAGACACGTCACCCGTCGCCCATGCGAGTGCCTCTGCTCGTGCGAGCGACTCCTGACCGGTCGTGTGGTTGGCGCGAGCTTTCTCGGAGGACACGATTTGAGCCACCGAGAGCAACGGAATCGCCATGAAGATGATGAGCCCGCGTAGCCCAGGCTGCGTCGACATGTAGATCATTGCGCTGACACTGGCCACGACGGTGAAGACGATCATGAAGCGTCGCGAGTGTTTCGGGATCACGACATCGACGGCCTGTTCGAGGATGGTTCCACCATCGAATGGCAGGATTGGGATCAGGTTGAACAGTCCGATTCCCGGCCCGGCCCACAGCGCACTGAACTGCGCCGGCGTGAGGCCGCGGATGGGCCACTCGACTGGACCGCCCAGTGCCAGGTAGAGCACCGATCCGGCCGCGATCTGGACCGCCGGCCCTGCGAACGAGATGCCGACCCGTTCCCATCGTGACAGCTTGCGCGACGGAAGAAATGAGGCGTAGCCGGCCATGAACGCCAGTGTGATCTCGGCCTTCGCGCCAGTGGCGCGGGCGGCGACGGCATGGCCAAGCTCATGGATCAGCGTGAACAACGCGATGAGACCCGCAAAAACGATGGCGCCTTGGGTGCCCAGGCCACTGGCTGACGAGTTGGTGACTGCGATCAGCACCATGAACATCCAAAAGCCGGCGCCGACGTGAACCGGGAAGCCGAACAGACGAAACGCAGTGAGCGATGACGGCATCCTGCGAGCCTACGGCCTTGAAACCGCTCGCAGTTCGCGATGCCTGGTGCAGGCGCGGCGTAGACTCAGACCTCGTGTCAACATACGTCTACGCCTTCGATCACAAGCACCGCCGCCCACCCATGGAGTACAAAGATCTCCTTGGTGGAAAGGGCGCCAACCTCGCAGAGATGACGAGCGTACTGAAGTTGCCGGTGCCGCCGGGCTTCACCATCTCCACCGATGCCTGCCGGGCCTACATGCACGGTGGCTGGCCGGCGGGTCTCGACGAAGAAATTGCCACACAAGTTTTCAAGCTTGAAAAGGCCATGGGCCGCAAACTGGGCGATCCGTTCGACCCGTTGCTGGTCTCGGTGCGTTCAGGTGCCAAGTTCTCGATGCCGGGCATGATGGACACAGTCCTCAACCTGGGTCTCAATGACGAGAGCGTCAAGGGTTTGGCCACCGTCACCAATGACGAGCGCTTCGCGTACGACAGCTACCGCCGTTTCATTGCCATGTACGGCCGCATCGTGTTGGGCGTCGACGGCGAGCACTTCGAACACCCGCTGGAGAAGGCCAAGGCCACCGCTGGGGTAAAGACCGATGCCGAGCTCACCGCCAAGGCGCTGAAGGACCTGTGCAAGCAGTATTTGGCTGTGGTCAAGAAGATTACCAAGAAGCCGTTCCCGCAGAAGCCGCGCGAGCAGCTTCGTGGCGCCGTCGAGGCCGTGTTCGCCAGCTGGAATGGCGCCCGCGCCATTGCGTACCGCGTTCGTGAGCGCATCAGCCACGATCTGGGTACCGCCGTCAACGTGCAGACGATGGTGTTCGGTAACCGCGACCAGAACAGCGGCACCGGTGTGGGTTTCACCCGGAACGCAGCCACGGGTGACAACAAGCCCTACGGCGACTTCCTGGTCAACGCGCAGGGCGAAGACGTGGTTGCCGGTATCCGCAACACCGAAGACCTCGACCACATGAAGTTGGTCTTCCCCGTGTGTCACAAGGAGTTGCTGGAAATCTTCGCTCGCCTCGAGCGCCACTACACCGACATGTGCGACACCGAGTTCACCATCGAGCAGGGCAAGCTGTGGATGCTGCAGACCCGCGTCGGCAAGCGCACCGGCGCGGCCGCACTGCGCATGGCCGTCGAGATGACCAGGAAGCAGGGCAGGGGCTCGGCGACGTGGAGCATCTCGAAGCAGGAAGCCATCATGCGCGTCAGCGCCGATCACCTCGACCAGGTGCTGCACCCGCAGTTCGCCAACAAGGTGAAGGCGTTGGCGAAGGGCCTTGCAGCGTCGCCGGGCGCTGCCGTCGGCAAGGTGTACTTCACAGCTGACAGTGCAGTGAACGCCGCCGAGCGCGGCGAGCAGGTCATCCTGGTTCGCAACGAGACCAGCCCCGAAGACGTGCACGGCATGATGGTTTCCCAGGGCATTCTCACCGCTCGAGGTGGTCTCGTCAGTCACGCTGCCGTCGTCGCCCGAGGCTGGGGCACGCCCGC
>Ga0335397_10002267_pt1 | contig 26207 bp, 34 predicted proteins | sample MAT04_FD_205740 | JGI IMG/M metagenome (GOLD analysis project Ga0335397, IMG submission 205740) | Freshwater microbial communities from Lake Fryxell liftoff mats and glacier meltwater in Antarctica - MAT-04 (spades assembly) (version 2) ... | reverse complement strand
GTTATGGAAGCAGGCACAGACACTAAAGCAAACGGATCAGGACGCGCACTTTGAATGCCTTTCAGCCGCTGATCAGGGTTAGTCGAGCTAATTAAATCCGGTGGCATAATGCCCCGTGGTCTGTTCGACTGAGTTTGTGCCCTACCCGTAGACTGGGAAAAAGGTGGCGCATTAGGCGCTTGTGCCGCACTGCCAGGGCTTGACCCAGGGGACGCGGCAGGAGACGGCTGAGATACTGAATCTCCCTCTCCTCCTCCCACCAATCCACATCCGCCTAAACACAAAGCCAGACCCACTGAAGCTGCAATAAATGAAACTTGGCGCATTCCCCCCTCCCCCAAAAAACTAGTACTCTAAAGATAATGCAAGCAAACAAAGTGAGAAATTTCTCTCTATAAAACTTAGTCTTAGCAAATTTAGGGAGCAACACTCCCTATCGTTCCTTGTGATGAACTTGCTTGCGGTGAATTCGCTGGCGATGAAACAGAAAATGGAAATTCAATAGGCGTGTCTGAATCGTCTACTTCGCCCCGCAACGTTTGGGTATTTCCCTTATTGAGTAAGGTAATGGTGAAAGGGACAGACCCAGAACTTCCGCCACATCGTTGATACAGGTTAACCGCAATACTGTAATCACCGGTAGGCGCTTGAGCCTCAGGCCAAAACACGTTTTCAATGGGCACTGCGGTATCGGCTTGACACCCTGCATTAGCATCAACATCTAACTCACCTGACGAGGCAACCCGAGGGTTTCGGTACCACACTTGGGCACCACTAGGGTCAGTAACTGCCAAATCGAGGTCATCTGCGGTTGACCACTTTAGGGTAACTTGGATATCTCCAGTCCCTAAGCTTTGCTCTGAACACATTTCACCCAAGTTAATAAGTCGTCCTGAAGCGTTGATCATAAAGCAGCCTTGCCGCTCTTGCGCCAACGTGGGTGAAGTGCTGGTGACTAACAACGGCAGCAGCGCAAGCGGAAGAATAAGGATCGATTTCAAGATTTTTAACATGGCAGGATGGGTGCCTACAGGTGTCCATTGTTGACCAAATATGCATTGATAGGATGCCCTCATTTCACAAGTACCTATCAACCCGCTTGAATGGTGGCTGAAAGCTTTACAAGTCACAGTTTCAATTCCCTTACTGGGCTTAAAGAGATAGTGGCATTCTGATCACAACTGAGCTATCGTTTGATGGCTTACGCAGCATTATTTTTTGTGGAAACGGGGAGTAGGGCGATGAATCATCTAAAAAATGGGCAACGTTGGACTTTTGTGACGAGGTTTATATCAGGAATCGCAGCATTAGGAGCGATCGCAGCTACAGTCACGCTAGTCAATGTCCCTAGTGTCTCTGCTCAAGCTGCTTATGGTAGTTATGTTGGTATTGGCGGCTCCTTGGGTCTGACCGATGGTACCCAAGACGTTGAGCCTAGACGCGGCGGCGGCGTGGTTGCAGCCCGATATCGTATTTTAGAGCTGCCGATCTCTTTGCGGGCACAGGCATTGATTAGTGATGCCACGGCGATCGTTCCGACTATTTCTTACGATATTCCTCTGGGGTGGCAAACCACTGCCTATATTGGGGCTGGGGCTGCCATCCAAAATAGTGATACTTCTACTTCACCTGTGGGCAACAAGACGAGCTTTGCCATTCAACCCGGCATTGACTATGTGATTCCTAACAGCAACCTGGTGGTATTCGGCAATGCCGTAATTGCCTTTGATGCCTACCGCGACAGTGGGGGCACTGCCGCCGCCATTCAAGGCGGGCTAGGCTGGAACTTTGGTGAACGTTAGTACTGCCGGGGTTGCATAAACGGTCAACTAATGATGCAATTGAGTAATGCAATTGCTGCGGCTGCATCTTTAAGAGGCAGCCAAACTACGGGGGCGTGGCGGAATGGTAGACGCAACGGACTTAAAATCCGTTGACCGCAAGGTCGTGAGAGTTCGAGTCTCTCCGCCCCCATTGACTGTGTAAGGGTTTTAGAGTTTGCATTGATTTAGGGTAACTGTAACCCGGCGCTGGTTCAGTCCGGGAACGCACTTGGAACCCTTGTCTAGAAAGGTTTTATAATCACTGCCCATTTTTAGGCAAAGTTTAGGCAAGTGGTTTAGGTGGCTTCGGGCGATCGCCAGACAACATCATCCGGCTGTAGGCGCTGCGATGATGCTCACGAGTGATCCAGCGGTGGTAGGTTGCCTTGTGAACTGCGACAGAATGACCCATCTGTAGCGCTGCCATGCCGTAATCCATGCCAAACAAAAGCGTCCGGACTGCCCAGCAGTGCCTTAAGTCGTATGGGGTGAAGGGCAATTCATACCGGGCGAATGCTTTGGAGACCGACCCGCCGATCGCCTTATTGGGGCGATCCAGGTTGACGGGGGGCAATTGCACATTGCACAAGTCGAATTGCTCAATCCATTCTGGGTAGCAAGCCCAGATTTCACGGGCGTTTGTTTTGGTGTCATCGAGGACTGACAAAATTGGATCACCCGATCGCAATTGCTCAAAGTCAATCTTGAAGGCTTCATGATTCCTAAGCCCGTAGGTCGCCATGATGCCGTAGACCCAGCGCCAACCGGGATGGGGAATTTGATAGAAGCACTCCATAATTGTTTCATCTGCTGGTAGGTCTCGATGAGCCGCGCTCGCAGGTGAGTAGTTCCCGGCAAGTGGTGAGGGGTCATAGTCAATCGCCGCAAATTTGGCGATCGCCTTCATTGCCATGCAGTAGCGCTGCCGTTTTTTGCTGTCGGGTTCAGTTGCCTTGATGAGTTGACCCATGATCCTCGATGTCAGGGGCTGACTTTTGGGCAGAAATTTAAATACATCTGCATAGTCCCCCTTCCAGGTGGTCTCAGTTTTGTAAGTTCGTTTGCGCCGCTGGAAGTAATCTTGCTCGAACCGCTCAACCCATTGCCCACAATTTTCGGGCTGAATCTGTACGTCATTTTTGGCGTACAGACTCCAATCAAATTTGTCTTGGGTCAGCATTGCCCCAATTTCCCGCGCTTTAGCTTCTGCCAACTTTACCCCCTCGACACTCGCAGCAATGCCTAGGGTGATCCGTTGCTGATGCGGGGCAATTTGGACAGCGCCAGGGCGCGGGGGCAATGTGGCACGAAGCCGCAACTTACCCCCGCTGCGCTCGATCGCCACACCGACCCGCGCGGCTTTTAATCGCCCATTGGCTTGAGCGATCCGACCGTCAATGTTCATCACTCAAGAGAAAGCCGTCTAATTTCCCGTCTAAGACGTAGAACGCCGATTCGGGTAGATGTGCCCTAATCGCCTGCCAATGTCTCTCACCGGGCGTTTTTTCCAGCAATGAATTCATAAATTCAGTCGATACCCCTGACTTGATGCAAGATGCGATCGCCCATTTCAACACACGGGGTTCTGTGATGTTGGCGGTGCGCCGTTCCCCGCTGCGGGAAATCGTCACCCAGCCCAGCTTGACTAACTTCATCTCAATGCTGACCAGCACATCGACAAAGGTTTTTTGAGTGGCAAGGGTCATGCTGTGCCCTCCCTACGCCATTGGTTGAACCAATTTTCATCAGGCGGCGGTAGGGAGCTGGTAGCCGACGACGGCGGCGGCTGCCGTCGTCGTTGCTTAATTTGGTCAAGGGTGTGGCGGATGAACTCGATTCCTACCAGCGGCGGTTCAGGCGGCGGTTCATTTGTACTTGTGGATAACCCCTCAGACTCCCCAACAGCCTTTAAAGCAAGATCCGGATCGTCCCCTTTGGGGGGGACATCCGGATCAGCGGTGTACAAGCTTATTGGGAGAGTAGGTCGGATCATGGCTCCTAGAGCGGGTTCCAGGTTTTCAGATTGCTCTGTTTCCTCTAAAGTAGGTCGGATCATGGCTCCTAGAGCGGGTTCCAGTTGTTTTTTACCCTCCCATAAGTCCCTATTTTTGTAAAAACTGCCTGCTGATACCCCATAGCTTTTAATCGCATAGAGCAGGTTCCTAATGCCACTGGGTAACGTGCCTTTCTGTCCCATGTCACTTAGGGCAGATTCGATCCTTTGGCGCGCTTCAGTGGCTTGTTGCTTGTTCCATGAGTTCTCTTTTGGGTCACTGCGAACAACCTTAAGCACCACATTCCCCCCATAGGGGTAATAGCCGCTAGACTCGATCGACCGAGCGAACTCCATGCATCGATCAAACATCTCATACTGATGATGGCAGTACTGTTTGTACCCTGGTAAGTCCTCTGCAACCTCGCAGATCCGAGCGGCAAGGCGTTCACCGCTTAGGGGTGATCCACCATAGAGGGCATGAAAAAACACGTATTCCCGTTGGGCAATGCGTCCTAGGATGTAGTTGGTTTGTCCACAGCTTGTCCAGCCGGGTTCTATATCTGCATTCAGGTCATTGAGAAACTTTTGGGCTGAGTACCTAAGTTTTTTGGGAGCTTGGCGGCTGAATTGTCGAAGGGTAAGGGTGAGGGTTTCCTCTGTGAGGGTGTTTTTAGCTTCGGCTAGTCTCCAGCGCCGGACGAACTCAGCGCGGGATGATAGGACGGGTTCCATCTGGTTATCTAGCAGATAGGAACCCTGTTGAAGTGGTAGGCGGTGCCCGTTGTAATCGCTCCCTGTGCAGCGGCGCGGGTTGGGGAATAGTTCTACCTGACCCTTCTGAAGTTTTAACCCACTGCTTTGCAGCAGTGACTCAGCCGCCTGGGCGATCGCCCAGCTCTTCTGACCGTGGGCGAAGGGGAAGTAAAGATGAATGCCATCAGAGTAGGAGCTGCGAATGGGGACACATGAAACCAATCCCAGCGGCTCCAATGCATCAATGATTCGACCTATGGCTAATGGATCATGAGCGGGATGCGCCTGCGAGCCGTGGTCAATGTCAATCATCAGGTAATGGGTGTTCTGTCCAAACCTCACCCCATACAGGTAAGCACCTTGCTGGATGAGCCGATCGCTCAAAACGTGGCGGGTCTCAGTTTGCCAGTCCGGGCGATCGCCTGCCCCTGGCTGTTCTGCCCACAGGTAGGAGCCACGATGGGGAAATAGCTCTAGGAAGTCATCCCACTCCGGAACGTACCGGAATTGCTGTTGAACTGGAAGGAAGGCGGCTACCATGTGCCCACCTCAATGTTTAGCTTTGTGCCAATTGACACTTTAGGAGTTACTGATATCATGCGATTAGATACGGGTAGAGTTTGACCTGACTGACGTTTAGACCTGGGTAGTGTCTGGGTCTGGGCAAGGTTTAGAAACTCCATCCCAGGCGGTCTCCTTACTGACTGAGGTTGGGTTATCTGGTTTCGGTTCAGTTTGGTGCAGTAGGAGGTTTAGCTCTCCTATTCGTCTGTCACATTGCTTTCTGGTCAGTGGGTCGGTGGTGGTTCGCTGAACTTCTGACCAGAGCAGGCTGATTGACTCTACTAAGTGGTTATGTTTCACAGCGAGGGTTCTAACCTCGTCTTCTAAGTCAATGAAACTTTGTTGAACCCATTCCGAAGGAGACGTATCCATAAATAATTCACTGTTTGTTTAGATTGATAAAGCAAAACTTAAGCGTCCTGTCAGGGGCGCTTTTTTATTGGCGATCGCACCCCGTGAGAGGTGCGATCGCTTTGTTTCTCATGAGTTCTGAGAAACTGATGTCATGCAGCACGGGTCAGAAGTAGGAAATCAAAGCCCGTGCTGAGTTGTTTATCCATTCGGAAGTCAACTGCCTATCATATTAGGTACTTGACTTCCGGTAGTCAAGTACCTAATATGGCAAATGTAGATAAGGCAAAAAAAGGAAGACCTGGATTGAAAGCTCTTCGCATGGATGCAGAACTTAGTCAGGCTGAGTTAGCACAAGCCACAAAAACAACTGAGAAGGCAGTAAGAAATTGGGAGAACGACGGCGCGATTCCCAGTTTTGATAAAGCTGTTTTGCTTGCTAAAACTTTGCAAGTCTCTCTTAGAAGGCTTGCCATAGAGTTCAATCTAGACCCTGAAGGCATCCCGGAAGACAGCGATCGCCCTGGAGGTGACGCGATTTAGGAAGGTAGGCAGTTGGGAGGATCGTCCCCTCCCCTTCCTCTGTCGCTGTGGCGACAATCAAGAGCCAGTGGGTAGTTGCATTACCCACTGGCATAACCCCAAGTTAATCAACAACTATGGAGCTTTATCAATTATGCGACGTTGGATGATTCCAGCAGTCACCCCCCTGGCAGGGGCACTGCTAACAATTGCAGCTTCTGTACAATTGCCCCCCGGTTCCGCATCAGAGATAGGTAACTACTGTGCCACTAACCCCTATGGCATTGATGGGGAGATATCACAGTGGGATGTAAATGATCTCGCTTACCTTGCCTATCCTCAAACCTCTGCCGATATGCGAAACCGCTTCGGTTCCCCTGCTTGCATGAGTGCAACGTTTGACTTGTATAAAGTCGCAGGTGCCGATACTTGGGTTGGCGTTGAGTTTGAGGGATATGAGGCGATCGGGTATCGCACCTGGGCGGGTGCAGAATGAACAAAGGTACTATACTATTTCTCATCCCTCTAACCTTTTCTCTAATTGGTTTAGGGGGCTGTGCCGGATTGCTTGACGAGCCAAGTGCCAGGAATGGTGGGGGCTACGTTGTTCCTCCAGCTCCCATTGGGGGGAACAGTTCAGGTGTCCTTGATGGCTATGGAAACCCCGCTCCGGAGTTACAAGATCATCGCATGATGCAAGACCCAGAAGAAAACCTCACAGATGACACAATTGAGGTTAAAGCCACTGACAAAGACCAAGCGGAAAGGGAATGTGAAAGACTCGCATCTCAACGCAGCGAGGGTTCAACCATCGTTAAATGTCTTGGCTGTACAATCAGAACGAGAACAACAGGAAAGTATCTTTGTACTTTCAGAATAGAAACAGCCCCTTCAACATCGGAGGAAACTAACAGTGAAGGACAACTTTAACCCCATCAAGGGTAAGCCGGGTGAGTTCAGAATTGCGCTCAATCTCACTGAGTTGGGCGATCGCGCTTGGGAAATCCTCAAAACTGCTGAGGAATTAGGTTTTGAGAAGCCTCAGTTCAAAACAGCCCCTCGTTTCTCAGGTGCTGTTGAAGTATGGGCTGTAGTTTTGCAGCAGTTCCACAGCTACGATGCTAATACGATGGCTGTCGTAGATTGCTGGGATGAACAAATCGATCAATTGCGTCAAGCTGTTGGCGGGGATGACCAATTCATCGTGATCATGCTGGTTAACTTTGCTGAGTACCAGGGTGAACCGATCGCCGTCTAGTTTGATTCACCAATGAACCCATTAACCCGCCACTCCTGGGCGGGTTTTTTGTTGGGTGGGGCATCATCCCCAAGTATGGACACACCGCGCTTCAGAACCCTGCTAATGCGGGGTTTTTTCTTGATTGGGGCATCTTATGGAAAGTTTTACGAGTAACTACCCATGCCTAAGCCCACAATTCAGCAAATCTTTGGCACTAACGCCACTGTCACCAGCAACGAACTCACCATAAAATTCTCTGATTTCTCAAGCATTGGATGGGGCACCGCAGCGGGAACCACCGACGCTGAAAAATGGCTAACTGCCATCCTCCTAAAAGCCCGTGCCTTCAGTGAAACTAATCTAGATGAAGTGCCTAACATTAATGTTCAAGACCCCTATCCAGGGCTAACTATGAGGAATAATGCACTGAAAAGAGAGTATTCCTACAACGTTCAGGTTTACGTTCCTGATACGAGTGCGATTGTTCCCGACCCTGATTTAATTTAGAGGTAACATGGAGTGCACAAACGCGGTAAGAGCGAGTATTGAATATGATTACGGAGGGGATGGTTCTGACCCGACAAAACACGGTTTTATCATTTCCAATAATCCGCCTGTAGTTGTTAGCGTTAGCCAACCAAGTCAGGGGACAGTTGACTGTGGAATCTATCTTTTTTCGGTCGTCATGCCGCAAGTCACTTGGAGTCTACCAAACCGACAAGGGATTGAAACCTATCGAGAGACTAGGATCACGGGTAGCCTTGCTTTTGGCCCTATCATTCCAAACTCAGTAACTGTTATTTCAACCGCAGCACCGGGAACATACTACGGGGTTACCCAAGAGATATTCCTCTCTAGCCGTGGGCCGTTTCGTGGATATGAAAGATGTAGTTCCCCTGGGTCATACAAAACCGTAGACGATATAGGGGGCGGTCTTATCCCAGGGGCTCCTGCTGGCAGCACTGCACAAAATGCCTACTACCCTCTATTTGATGTCGCAAACGTCAAAATTCAAGGCGTTGTTAGGATTGATGGCCCATACGATCCATCTCCCTGCACATTTACGGTGATAGATACAACCGGGATGATCTATCGGCGCACCGAAGCAAGCTGTCCAACCACAATCGTTAGATGTGAGGGAACGTGCTTACCAGGCGGCTCTAGAATCGGCGGATGCTGCGTGGATTGCAGTGACCTCACGGGCAACCTAGAAGCCATCAGACAAGCTATGAGGCGACTATGAGCGATTGTTGTGAGGAGCTACTAGCACAGGTTAGAGCCTTACGGGGCGATACAGAAGGGCTAGCAGGTGTGTTGCTTAGAATCAGAAGATTAGAGGTAGAAATTCAGTCCCTAGACAGTCGGTTTGTGAAAGTAGCTGAGAAGCAGTCCATCATCGATCAGGCTGTCAGTATTAGCAGAGCATTTATGATCAGCATTCTGGATGGCTACGCTAAAAAAGCAGCTTTAGAGGTCATAGAGGGGGCAGTAGAACGGGCGCTTAATGCGGCGATCGGGGCTAGGCAACTTGCAGAAAGTGCAAGCAATATAGCCGACAGAGCTGGATCAGCGGCGGCGGCGGCGGCTTCCCAGTCATCCAATGCCCTAACCAAAGCCCTTGCCGCTCTCAACCTGATTGCCACCCTTGCCGCAAGCTTGGCAACTCTCAACATTTTGGGCGGTCGAATAGATGCGATCGAAACTGGCTTAGAGATGTTGGGGCGCGATGTCTCCTACATTCTGGGCTACCTGCTGAGACTACAGAGGGGAGTAGATGACGCTTTACGGACTGCTAGGGATGCCTTAACCAGAGCACTGCTACCCGGTAGGGATGGTGAAGACGGCGAGGATGGTGAAGACGGCGCACCGGGCGAACGGGGTGAAGATGGTCTGCAAGGGCTACCCGGTGCACCAGGTGAGCAAGGCTTACAAGGTTTCCCAGGGACACCAGGGGAACGCGGTGAGCAAGGCTTACAAGGTTTACCAGGTGCACCGGGCGAACGCGGCGCTGATGGTTTGCAAGGTCTACCCGGCGCACCGGGCGAACGCGGCGCTGATGGTTTGCAAGGTCTACCCGGCGCACCGGGCGAACGCGGCGCTGATGGTCTGCAAGGTCTACCCGGCGCACCGGGCGAACGCGGCGCTGATGGTTTGCAAGGTCTACCCGGCGCACCGGGCGAACGCGGTGAAGATGGTCTGCAAGGGCTACCAGGTGAACCGGGCGAACGCGGTGAGCAAGGCTTGCAAGGGCTACTAGGTCAGGACGGGCTAACAGGTGAGCAAGGTCAGGACGGGCTAACAGGTGAGCAAGGTCAGGACGGGCTAACAGGTGAGCAAGGCTTGCAAGGTTTACGCGGGTCAAATGGGGTAAGGGGTGCAACGGGTCAAAGGGGCATGAAGGGAGACCGAGGGGCAAAAGGCGATCGCGGTGTGAATGGAGACCGAGGGGCAAAAGGCGATCGCGGGGCTAAAGGTGACAAGTCAACTATTGCGCTTAGAAATGTCAAAACTGTTGGAATTAGATCCCCTGGTAGGGCGATCCGTAGCAGTGGCACCGCGTCCGATCCTATCTATGATTTAGAGGTTCCTGATTCAATGGAAATAAGAAACACAAGCGTTGAAAAGTTTATCTGTCAAGACGGACTACCACAAATAATTAATGCCGTCTTACCAGTCGTTGCGACAAGAGTGGGAACGACAGCGGGTTTATATATTTCTCTATTTAGTGAAGTTGCTAAAATTCTGTTGAAACTTGGCTGTAAAGAAAAGGAACCCGAACTATATGCGGCTGTGCCTGAATGGTGGCAAGTCAGACTAGGCGCGGATCGTCCTCAAATGGTGATCCTGTTTGGTGAGGATTTAGGAAATGGAAAAGTCGGTAGAAGTCGGTACGCTTTAACCATTCCTCACTACGTGGGCAGACCTGGAATAAAACCCAATATTCGTTCTTATAGAAAGGGGAATTGGGAAGGTATCTTAACTCTTAGCGACAATTCCAAAGTAATTGTGAATTGCCTGACTAAGCGCGAGGCAGAATTGACTCTCGCTAACTGTCAGCAATATGTGAGTAGCACGTATTTAAGGGGTTCACACGTCAAGGTAGGAGAGCGTAAAGGCTTGCCATTAAAGCAGATAAAAGTAGTTCCCTGTTCTGGTAAATTCTTCTCTACAGGTCAGAAAAATACTATTCCAGATTGGGTTATTTCTTTTAGGTAAATCTGTGAAACACATTCCAATTAGATATAAGTGTGCACGTCTCAAAGATGTTCACAAACTCATTTCTATGAAACAGTTCTGTGAGCGTCATCATATTACCGTTTCAGGGTGTCGCTATTGGATACGGATCAAAAAAGCGAAGGGGTTCAAAGTGGGTGGAAAGTGGTATCTGTACGACAAAATCTTTAAGCAAGGAAAATTAACACGCGGCTACCGCTAGATACATGCTCAGGGGTTAAGCCCCGTGATCCAACCTCACCGCCTGAATGATCGTGACAGCAAGGTTTTGGGGAGAGTAGAGATAATGCGATCAATTTTGCAGAAAATTCTCTCTTTATTACCTTTCGGAGGTTAATCATGGCAGCTCCTATTACTACCACTGCAACCACGCTAGAAAAGCAAGTTCTAGAAGTTTTCCAAGCCGCGAATACTCTTGAAACTGGGCTTGCTGAAAACTTAAATCAAGGTCGGTTTTCAATCAGCGTTGATCCAGAAACCGGAGAAGTAAGTTTGAGCGCGACTCTCAAATCTACAGTAACCAGTGTTGCAGGTGAACTGAAGTTGGTTCCTGACGTTTACCTTCCTTAATTCAATTCCATTTTTTGAACACCCTAGGAGGGTTTACCAATGGCAAGAAAGACTTATTACATTGAAATCTCAGGCTCTAAGTTGGCTTGGACTGCTGAGGAAAACAAGTACAAGAACATCATGGGTGTGCTTGGTATCAAGGTCGCAAACAACGCAACTACGGGCTTAATCTTTGGCGCAAATCGTCCCCGGATGGCTCGCGTCCGCTTGAACTTTGAAACCACCGCTGGCATTAGTGCTAGTGGCAGTGCTAACGCTAACGGGGCAAGTGCCAGTATCGGCGCTGGATACGGTCGAGGGAGTTCACAGATTGTTTTTTGTGCCCTGGATAAGGTCAAGCAGGCAACTTACGACAACAAACTCAAGGGCAAGCTTTCCAACGGGAAGAAAATCAAATCGGCTTCATTGGTCGGTGTGCTGACCTAAGAGTTAACCAGGGCGCGAATATGTGGCGACAAATTGGGATTTTTACCCTTAACCAGAATTGGCAGTACTCAAGACCGATCGACGGCATTCTCTTTCGCGTGAGGCATCTAAACGTTACTCAAACCCGTGGGCAAATTGCCCAAGGTGTTTTGGAGAATGGTGATCTTCAGTTGTTTGAGAAGCAGCGGCTCTTATCGAGTGACCAGCCTGATCTGTTTGAGTTTGTCACGCCATTAGAGCCAGGGAAAAGACGGATCGCGCTTCGGGCGGATGCGTTCTCTACTCCCTGGCGCGTTGCCCTTGACTATTACGAGGGGGGCACTGTAGCGCCTGACTATTTGGCGCTACACAATGCCCATCTCAATGCAGCTAGTCCTCATCCTCAATATTTGAATAATTCTGCTTTGGCGTCGGCGCTGGCTGACAGGGTGACCACTTCGGCACTAACAGCGGCGCTGGCTGACAAGGTGACCACTTCGGCATTGATGACAGCACTTGCTGCTAATGCCGAAGTGGTCACCCTATCGGTTCAAACCAGTGATGCCACTTTGACGGAGATGGTTAGCCCGCAAAGGATTCTCATTCATGCCAATTCAGTAGCAGGTTATGAGATTTATCTGACTGGGCGCAGCGCAGCGGCAACCCCTGAATTTATCTATTGGATTGGGTCAGGTGCAATCTATCGCGGGTCAGATGCTAGCAGCACTGTTTTACAGACTGCTACGGGAACCCGGCGATCGTCGCTGGGCAATGGCACGAACTGGACGCCAACAGTAACGGCTGACACGGTGAATGGTGGGCTGAAAATTCAGGTTAAAGGGGATGCTGGGAAAACCGTGAAATGGTTAGCCTCAGTGCAATTAACGGAGGTTTGGTGATGGGATTGCAAGCACCGATCGAACTGCATGGCTTAACCAGTGAGAAGGGTTACTGGAGGTTAAGCGAATTACATTGGAGCATCAATGAACCTCTCACAGTGAGGTTAGCTCTCAACGGGTACGCATCTCAACAAGCCTTCCAGGATGGCAAGGAACCGATCAAGGCTCTACCCTACATTGTGGAAATTGATCCGACGCTTCCTGACAATGCCAAGGTGAAAATTTTGGTGACGATCCGGAGTTTGGGCTATCTAGAGGCTAAAAGCATCCCAGAGATGGAAGGGGCGCTAGATGTATGAATAACGATGTAACGGGCTTCATTTTTGGGGCGATCGCCTGTTCTCTTAGTGTAGGGACTGTCCTATGGAGGGCGATCACTCTCAAACTCAGCGGTGAGGTGCTGCTATTGCAGCACAATCTGGAGAAGAAAGACCTACAAATCTCTAACCTGCAAGATGTGCAAACCCTCATGCAGAAGGGACTAGAGGAAAAGTTTGGACATTTCAGCACGCGCAGCAGGGCAGAAAGTGCAGAACTTGATAAACGACTTCGACAAGTTGAGAATTTCCTGTCCAAAGGAACCAATTTTGAGCCGCGAAATTGAGGGAACCTAGCCCGGTTTCTAGGCTACAATTTAGGCAAGTTGAAAGGGGCTAGGTTTGAAAGGCACATCTGACAAGCTTTTCAAACTCAACGGATTAGGACTTAAAATCCGTTGACCGCAAGGTCGTGAGAGTTCGAGTCTCTCCGCCCCCATTGGGGCAAGAAATAGCTGTGGAGGTTCTATGACACTCACTGTTAAAGATTTGGAAAAGCTACAACAGCTCAGTCCTAACTATCGAATGGAATTGGTCGATGGAGAAGTGATTGTCATGAGTCCATCAGGTTACGAGTCAGAAGAAATAACAACTCGCCTTTCTAGCAAGCTATTTGCCCATGTTGACTCAAACCGTTTAGGTCGAGTCACCGGGTCTAACGCAGGTTTTATTCTTCCAAACTCTGATGTACGCGCTCCTGATGTTTCGTTTGTATTGGCTCAACGACTGCGAAAAAGTCCGCGTGGCTTTGCCGAACTGGCTCCTGATTTAATGTTTGAGGTAAAGTCTCCAAGTGACAGCATTAAGAAGTTGCGTGAGAAAATTGACAGCTTCTTAGAGCAGGGCACAACGGTCGGTATCTTAATCCATCCTGAGCAACGCTGGATTGAAATCCGGCGCACGGGTCAAGAGCCTGTGACACTAGGCGATGGAGATGTTTTATCTATCCCTGACCTCTTACCAGGTTGGGAAGTTCGGGTAGATGAATTGTGGTCATCAGATTTTAATTAACCACTGGTCATTTTTAGGCAAAATTTAGGCAGGTGGCTTGGGGCGATCGGGATGCAACATCACCCGACTGTAGGCGCTCCGCAAATGATCACGAAGGTCGTGAGAGTTCGAGTCTCTCTGCCCCCATATCAGGTTCTGTGGTGAGAACTGTAAAGTTTTTATCCGTAGAACCATAAAGATCGGATATCTTAGGTGTATAAAAAGTTTCCCTTGGCTAGAATTTACTTAGAACTACTGAGTTCATCCTGAAAACTCCTAAGTTAGAAAGCACGGGGAACATGACTATGATCGGGGATAGATTAACCGCTAAGTATCTTCCTGAACTTTCGACCCAGAAAAAGTGGGTTGCGATCGCTTCCAGATACCCGCAAGGGGTCGTCTCACCCCAAGAAGCTATTTGCGAGTTTTTGATATCCATCGTTAAAACATGGTCACCTGAAGCAGTTTTAACTGAGTTTCGGGAGCTATTTATGCGGCACACTCACGCAGATGAGTTTGCACTGGAGTGCTTAACAGAGATTATTTTGAAGAATCAGAAGCAAGAATTTGACAATCTCTTAAGAAGATGTTGCTACATTCTGATCAATAACTGGAATATTTCTAGAAACCATGATTATATTTCTCGCCTGATTCACCTATTTGATGACTTAAGCCTTCAAGAGAAGACAGGTTCTTTGATTCTGGGTCGGCTGAGGGGCTGGGTCAAAAGTTTTATCACCAGCTCAGATTTTGAGGTACTGAAACTGGTAACTGCTCGGTGTGAAGAGGGGGAAACTGGGCAGTGGAGTCGGCGATATACGTCTTATCTTTTGACATCGCAGTATGCCAATTTAAACAATCCTTTAGAACAACGCCAGGTTGCCCAAAAGGTTTCTCAGCAGTTGAAAGACAAATTTAAATTTGATTTGGCAATGTACACTGCTCGGTCTGAATCGGGTCATGCCAACCTGAATGGCCCTAAGAATCCAACGTCTCTGGGGGATGAGGTTTTACGACTCATTAAAACGGTGGTGGTCAAGCGGGGTGCTTATAGTTATCCCAATCTAGCTAAGATTTTCTTGCAGCAAACGCAGGACTTGAACTATCAAGCATTTAAAAAAAGTCTGCTGGAATATCTATTTTTTGGCGTCGAGCTAGATGAATTCTCTGAGGCAGTCAAACAAATTGTTGCTAAACAACTTGAGACCCTTTATGTCAACTATCACCATAAGAATATTGACGAAGCCCTGCTGCTGAGAACTGTAAAGCGTCTGGCTGAGGGCTTAACCGCCGACAGAAATGGAGAACCGTCTGATTTATTTATGTTGCTGAGTTCGCAGCAACATCCATTGATGCCAGTAATTCTACTGCTGAAGCTCACTTTGATTTGTCGATATGTCAAAACTCATGTAGAGGTGTGTATTGCTAATGTGGTCAGATACTACGAGGGTTATGCGGAGCAGGATTGCGCCTGGGTGATTAAATTTTTGGAACTCTTTACGATAATTTTGACTATCTACTCAGAAAATGTTGAATACAGTTTGGTTAATATGCAGAACCCAACTAAAACCCAGCACCTGAACGCTAATGTAGAAGCGCAGCGGATTTTCTCTTTACAGAAGCATGTAGCATCTCATTTGTAATAGAAAGTGATTTAAAGAGAACGATTGCGCCGATCCTGCTATAGAAGGTCTGTAGCAAAATAGAGCGATTTTAAGAGAAGATTTTCTCTGTTGAAGGTGCTTCTGGATGCTGAGAGTGATTTCTATAGGATGGGAACTCTAGCTTCAACGTTATCTGTCATCAAAAACCCATGATTCTTGGTGCTTCTTCTTCCGCAAAATCTCTGGCAATGTTGCTCCCTTTTGATGAAGTTGCGCAAGAGCTGGCACAGGAGCAAAATCTGACTCGGATCAAAAAACTTCTGATTTATATTTGCACCCAGGTTTGGGAGAGCGATCGCTCCTATCTCGATCAGGTAAGTCTAGTCGATTTGCTGCACGATTTACGGGCGATCGCTCCCACGGCTGAACAACTTCAATCCCTGCTAGATACTGCGGTTCAGAGCCTGAGTAAGGCGGCAGAATATACCCTAGTGTCAGGCATCATTATGACTCGGGTGGAAAGGCTTTACCCTGATATGGGGGCGCGGCGCGGGTTGGCAGACGAGGATTTATATAGGGCGATCGCCCAAAGGTTAGAGCAGAATGCGGGGGGCGATCGCATCAAGAAGCTTCTACTTCTGGCTTGCAAAAGTACTTGGGTTCCCGATGCAATTCAACTGGCTGAGGTCAATCTAACCGATCTAATTCGAGACTTGCATGGGTTAACTCCCAGCTTAGTCACTCTTCAGGCTGTTTTAGAGAGCTTAGTCAACACACTCAGCAAACGTGCTGAATACACCATTGCCTCTAACGAAATTAGCAATGCTTTTCAGCCACTCTATGCAGCTACGACTGGGAAAGTCGCAGCGCTTCTGCCACCGCCCATTGACCTTTCGGAAGGAGCTTGGCAAGCCAGTCAACCTGCTCTATCTCAAGCGCCAGACCTGTTCGATCTGTTCGACTTAAGGTTAGAAATTATGCGGTACACCAATCCGTATCGGGCAAAAGTTGTGCTGTTCTCCCTACTGCACGAGCCTTTCACTAATTCTACTGAACAAGAGTCAATGGTTAAAAGTCATACTCTAGATGATTTGCTGCGAGTGATGCTTCAGACTTACAAGCTGTCGGAAGTGGAAGTGCAACTCCTGTCGGTGGCGAAAAATTTGGAAGATGCTGAAGACTGTGTGCAGGCTGCTCAGGTGATTCTGGGGGCGATTAAGCCTTTCTATGCTCATCTGCCTAACAACTTTAGGGCAGAAGTCGCAGAGATCGCAACAGCATTTATGGGAAGTCAGGCGATCGGCGCTAACCCGACTGAACCCAGAACAGACAGCGGCGGTGGTGAAAGTAATGGACTGGCGATCGCCCTGCCCTGCCCAATCCCCAGCCCAATTCTGGCTCATCAAGAACGGTAATCGTCATGCAAGCAAAAGAAATTTTGGAACTCTATGGAGCTGGCAAGACCGACTTCAAGGGAGAAAAGCTAACAGGGGCAAATCTTGCTAAGGCTGACTTCATTGGTATTAATCTAACGAGCGCAGATTTGCATAGCGCCAATTTGGTTTGGGCTTATCTGAATCGGGCGAAGCTGGGTAAAGCTAATTTGGCGGCAGCTAAACTGAGCGGCGCGAACTTGAGTCAGGCAGACTTGGTGGGTGCTAATTTGCAAGATGCTGATCTGCATGGGACAACTCTTCAGGGCGCAGATTTACGAAGTGCTAACCTGACCCTGGCAAATTTGCAAGATGCTAATTTGATTGAGGCGGATTTACGCAATACGAATTTGGCGGGTGCAAACCTGACAGGAGCTTGCTTACGAGGCGCAAACCTGCGGGAGGAAAACCAGGGGTACAGCGTTAATTTACGCGGGGCGACGTTGCGCAAGGCAGATTTACGAGGCGCAAACCTGACGGGCGCGGATTTAGCGAAAGTAGATTTGCGGGGCGCGAACTTAAGTGAAGCAACGCTGCGAGGCGCGGATTTGCGAGGCGCGGATTTGAGCGAAGCTAACCTGAAAGGAGCTTTTTTGACAGAGGCAAATTTGACCTGTGCCAGTTTGCGGGGGGCAAATTTGATGAATGCCAAAATTGAGCGGGCGAACTTGATGGAGGTGGACTTGGCGGCGGCAAACCTGCAAGGGGCAATATTGCCAGATGCGAAGCTGGGAAAGGCGCATTTGGTGCGGGCAAATTTGACGGCGTGCAATTTGGCTCGGGCAGATTTGAGCCGAGCCAATTTGTGGGAGGCGATTTTGCGAGAGGCAAACCTAACAGACGCTTACTTGGCAAGGGCGAATTTGACGGATGCGGATTTGACGGGTGCGAGCTTGATTCGGGCAGAGATGAGTAGCGCTAATTTGACCGGGGCAACTCTACGCGGAGCAATGATGCCAGACGGCAGGATTAGAGAGTAGAGATGGCTGAGTAGGTCGTCTCTACGGTATGGTGAGATTAAGGTTTTATGCTTCTGCCTGAGGTTTTGTGATGATTTCTGGTAAGGATCAAACTGTTCAGGTTTTGATGCCCGGAATGCTTCGGCGGGTTCATCATGTGGCGTTGCATGTAAAAGATATGGATGCTTCGCGTCATTTTTATGGAGCGGTCTTGGGGTTGCGGGAGCTGACGGGAGCAGAAGTTCCTTCAACACTGAAGCAGTTGTTTGAGGCGGGGAAAGTGGCAAATTTCATGACGCCTGATGGAACAATTTTGGATTTGTTCTGGAAGCCAGATTTGCTGCCGCCCGATGCAGATCCGGGGCGAGAGTTTACGCGGGCAGGGCATTTGGCATTTGATATTGAGCCACAGATGTTTGAGCAAGCGGTAGAGGTCATTCGGCAAAATCAGATTCCCATTGATCATGGCCCTGTGAGCCGTCCGACAGGGCGGGGAGTTTATTTTTATGACCCGGATGGATTTTTGGTTGAAATTCGGTGTGATCCGGTTGGTTGAATCTTGCATCCAAGAACAGCCACGCATATAAGAGAACAGCCATACATATAAGAACAGCCATACATATAAGAACAGCCACACATATAAGAACAGCCCCTATAAAAGCAACCCTACGAGAGCAGCATTATGTCTGAAGTGAAAGAATTTGCGGTGGGCGATCGCGTCATCATTATCTCTCTACCGACCTACGTCAAAACTGCCGATCCAATGCCCATGCTGCGTCCTCCCAATGTGTTGACCGTTGGGGAAACTGGCGTTGTCATGGATCGTCGTCCTGGGGGGTATTGGGGCGTGAAGTTTTCTCGGGGGATATTTTTAATGGAGAGCCAGTATTTAGAGGTGGCAACGGGCTGATGTCTTGGATGTTTTATTTGCTAAGGTTTGCCAGCATGACTCCCAATTGAACACACAGAATCCCTAACACAGCACTGCCCCCCCAGTACAACCCAGCAAGGTTGACCCTGCCACTATTGAGCAGGGTCAGCGCGTCGAGTCCGTAGGTAGAAAAGGTGGTATATGCGCCGAGGAACCCGGTTGTAACCAGCAGGCGGAGATCAGGGGGAAAGGATTTTTCGATCGCCAATGTCATAAAAAAGCCCATGCCTAGACAGCCAGTCAGGTTGATAAAAAAGGTGCCGTAGGGAAAGTGGTTGCCAAATTGATGGATAAACCACTGGGTGAGGTAGTAGCGGCTGAGTGCTCCAGCGATCGCTCCAAGGCTAATGGCAATGGGCGATCGAATGGCAGGATCGAGCAGCATGGGGGTCTCCGGTTGTACAGATTTTGGGTGGCGGAAAATGAACAGTTAAACTAAACAAACAATATGAACGACGGTTATGCAAAAAATTCTATTTACAAATCAAGACACTGTGAGCGTTCGGGCGCTTTTCTTGGGAGGCAGCCTTGATCTCAAATCTCTTGAAAGAACCAGCCATTTGGCAACGCTGCCGCTAGTGGTTAGTGCTGGCGATCGGGGCTGTGCGGTGTTGTTTCGGTATGGAGCGGCGGTGTTATTTGGCTTAAATGAGGTCGAGGAAGTTTCTTTTCTAGGCTATCTCACGCCTTTAGTATCAGAGCCTTTTGCAATTCCAGAAACCGAGGCGGCGGTGTTGATGTTAGATGAAGCGGCTGGAAAGGTGGAAAATGGCGTGATTGGGCTGCGAGAGTTTGCCATTGAACAGTTTCAGATTGTGGCAGATGTCTTGGCAAAAAGCGTCGTCTTGGCGCATTACGAAATGGGCACTGCCCGAATTTTTGACCAAATTGAGCCTTTTGCAGAAGGGCTGCAACGCACAACGGGAGATGAACGGTGGGGCAAGGAGTTGCTGCGCCAATTAGGGCGGGCATTGTCGATTCAGCACAAAATTGTGGGTCGGGTAGAAATTATTGATAAGCCAGAATTGCTATGGGATGTGCCGGATTTGGAGCGAATTTATCTACGGTTAGAAAACGAGTATGAGATTCGGGAGCGGCAAGTGGCGCTAGAGCGAAAGCTAGACTTGATATCGCGGACGGCGGAGACGGCATTAAATTTGCTACAACACAACACAGGGCTACGGGTGGAGTGGTATGTCGTGATTTTAATTGTGGTGGAAATTATGTTGTCGCTGTATGAACTGTTTTTGAAGCCTTGAGGGTTAGTTATTTTCGATCGCCCTTCAGCTTCTGTTCAAACTTTTTGGCAACGCGAAGAATCAGGAAGGTGGCGATCGCCCCAAATAGCCCGATTACCCAGAGTCCACAGCCTATCGCAACCCCCAACGAAGCCGAAACCCAAATCGCCGCTGCCGAAGTCATTCCTTGTACCTTGATCTCCCCCGTCTGCTGCACTTTGTTAATAATTTCGCCTGCCCCTAAAAAGCCTACACCTGCTGTAATGCCCTGAATAATGCGGCTGACTGAACTAACGCTCTCTTGCACTGTACCCATTTGAATCCCAGTCAAGACAAACGTCGCGGCTCCGAGGCTCACAAGCATGTGAGTCCTAAACCCGGCGGGCTTATGGTCAAGCTGTCGCTCCCAGCCAATGAGCGCACCGGCAAAGATGGCGAGGCTGAGGCGAAGCAGAGTGCTTTGCCAGTCAGCTTGTAAAACGGTCATCGTACTAACTCCAATCTTCGCGCTTGCCGCCTCGCCCCTTGTAGACTTCGGCAGTTTGATGAATCGCGAGGGTTTTAGCAAAGAGTTCAGGCTCGGTGAACCTCCAAAGTTTCATGACTTTATCAAGATCAGATTGAATGTCTCGAGCGCCAGGGAAGCCATTGTAGCGGATGCGGAGACGGGCGAGTTCTGCCAGGTTATAGTCGGTGGGTTCGCCCGTGAGAAGGCTGCTGACAGACTGGCGATCGCTTCCCCATTGAGGATGCTGCTGATCTTTGCTCGATAGATCTGGCGTTGGAGGCATGGGTGAAGGAAAGGGGCATAACAGGAATCTTCAAATAGTAGGGCAAAGATGGGCAGATGTGAACGAATTACATCCTGAAGATAGATGTAAAAATTCTGCACATCTTTTATTAAGTTTATATATAAACAGATATGTGCCCTCAGTGCTTTACTATGCCCAAACGTATTATCATCGAACCGCATCTGACTCTTGAAGAATTAGAGACTTGTTATCGTCGAGCAAAAGACTCTGTGGAACGCAGTCACTATCAGATTATTTGGCTGCTTGCCCAGGGTAGACCGAGCGAAGAGGTTGCCTCAATTACAGGCTATAGCCGTAGCTGGATCTATGAATTGGTTTGGGGATATAACCGTGTTGGCCCCGAAACACTGGGAGATAAGCGGCATGATCTTCCGGGTGCAGAACCGTTGTTAAACGAAGAACAGCAGCAGCTCTTGCACCAAGCTATCCAGACGCCGCCTGAAGAAGGGGGGCGCTGGAATGGAACGAAGGTCGCTAATTGGATGAGTCAGCATCTAGGACGCCCAATTAACCGTCAGCGGGGATGGGAGTATTTGAAGCTGATTCGGTATCGAATGCAGACCCCTCAGGCAAAGCCGGAGTTTGGCTCGAAGGCGAGGCGGGTTGCTGCCGAGAGCAGCAATCAGCGGGCAACAGGTTCGCGGTTACGGCGTGTTAATGCTTTGGAGGAGTCTAAGTCTTAAGCTACAACACAGCGATTGAGGGCTAGAAGTTGATCGCTCTTTAAAGGGTCTTGGTCATCCATAAGGATTGGACTGAGTAACCTAGCTTTTCGTAAAGGTTGAGGGCGGGCTGGTTTTGTTGGAAGACCTGTAGCCCAATTTGCCGATCGCCCCTTTCTCTTGCCCAATCTTCAGCCTGTTTCATAAGCGCTGCGCCAATACCCTGCTGTCGATGAGCAGGGTTGACGTAGAGTAGAAAAATGTAGGCGTGGCGATCGCCCCGAATTTGGTCAGTTGCATTGCCTACCCATAGACAGGCAACGGGGTTTTTTGCCTGCTCTACCCACAGCAGCGGCGTTTCGGTTGACAAATATTGCTCGATCGTTTGGGCAAGATGAGCAAAATTATGAGTAGGATAAAATTCCTGATAAGTTCGCTTCATGAACTTCAGGAGCAGTGCCCGATCAAGCCCTGAACCTACTCGGAGTGAATAGCCCGGAATGAATGCCGCCACAAGGGTGAACTAGAGCTGTGCGCCTAGATCAACGGGCAAGCCCCTGACCAGAGTTTCGAGGCTAGAAGGGATGCCTGCGACTTCATCATTAAGAACATGACTGACAAAACCGACTTCTTCAATAGGAGCCGGAGCAGCCATATCATTAGGCAGAAAAATTCTGGCACTGACGGCTAGCAGAGCAACCAAAAATACCAAAACAACAATGAGGGGGGCAACGTACTGACGGAAGATCGCCATAGGGATTTATGAGAGGATGAATAGTTTCGTTCAAGTTTTGTAAAGCTTGTCTCTATATCCTACATGGTTTTTCCTTGATCCTTTCTCACTCATAGGTCGGATTTAAGCAGAGATTAGGCATCCATTCCGGGGCGAGGGAAAGGGGCTGGAGGATCGTTCCAGGGGGCGAAGATGGGGAGGAGCAGCAGCCCAGGGATGGCAGCAAGGATGCTAATGAGGAAGAAGGTGCTCCAGCCAGTCGTTTCGGCTCCGGTAGCTTGGGCAATTTGCCCTGCTGAAGCTCCTAAAATATCGCGGCTGACGGCAAGAAGGCTGGAGAGGAGGGCAAACTGCGTGGCGGAAAAACGCTGGTTGCAGAGACTCATGAGGAAGCCCAAGAAGGCGGCTGTGCCGAGTCCGCCGCAAAAGTTTTCAATGTTGACGGCAAGCACGAGGGCAGGATAGTTTTGCCCAAGCTGCGCCAGGATGTAGTACGACAGATTGCTGATAGCTTGCAGTCCGCCGAAGATCCAGAGCGAGCGGTTGATACCCCAACGGCTAAGTAAGGCGCCGCCAACTAGGGTGCCAACGATGGTGGCAATTAAGCCCATACCGCCCTGGATGTCGCCGATGGTGGTTTGGCTAAATCCGGTTTTGAGTAGGAACGTGGTAGACATTTTGCTGACGAGTACATCGCCAAGCTTGTACAGCACGATGAAGAGGAGAATCATAGCGCCTCGAAGCAGTCCCGATCGCTGAAAAAATTCGCGAAAGGGATCAATGAAAATTTCTTGAAGGGTGGTAGGTGGAGGTTCGCGCAGAATTGGCTCTGGGGCGAAGATGGAGTATAGAACGCTGATGGACATGATGCCTGCCAGAATGAGATAAACCGAGTTCCAGGGCATTTGGTCGGCTAGCCTGAGCGCTAGAGCGCCCGTGAGCAAAAGGGCAATACGATAGCCCAAGACGAAGACGGCGGCTCCGGCTCCGAGTTCGGGTTTGTCTAAAACATCGGTGCGGTAGGCGTCGGCGGCGATGTCTTGGGTAGCGCTGAAAAAGGCAATGACGATGGCGTTGATGGCGATCGCTTTTAACCCTTGCTGTGGGTTTTGAAAAGACATGGCGGCGATCGCAATGACCAACAGAATTTGGGCAATGACCAACCAACCTCTTCTTCGTCCTAAGAACGGAGGAATAAAGCGATCGAGGAAGGGCGACCAGAGAAACTTGAGGGAATACGGAAGAGCGACAAGGCTGAACAGTCCAATGGATTTGAGATCTACGCCTTCAACCGTCAGCCAAGCCTGAAGTGTTTTGTCAGTGAGGTACAGCGGTAGACCGGAGGCGAAGCCCAACATGAGGAGGGCAGCCATTTTGCGGCTTTGGAAGACTTTGAAGAAGGATTGCATGAGGCAAGGAATCTGCGGAACTGACGATACCCGCTTATTTTACAAGCCATGAACTCCTGATTTCGCGTAATTTCTGTGCCTTATAATAATGTTCTTCTTAGCTGATCGTTTATTTTTGCTTGCTTAAGTTTTTATACAAAGTGTGGAGATTTTTTAATATGCTCAATGGAAGAAGCGTGACTCAATTTTTAATCTCGCTGTGTACTTTTGCGTTAGTGGTGGCCTGTACGCAATCTAATAATTCTGTGACTTCTAATAGTCCTGCTTCAACGGGAGCATCTCCTGGAACAGCAATTCCCATTGGCATTGCCGTGGCTCAAACCAGTAATGTGGCGTTGTTGGGGCAGGAACAAGTAATTGGCGCAAAAATTGCTGAGACGTTTTTTAATCAGCAAGGGGGCGTGAATGGGACGCCAATTAAGCTGATGATTCAAGATACTGCTGGGGACGAACAGGGTGCTATTAATGCGTTTAATACGTTAATTACAAAAGATCAGGTTGTGGGAATTGTCGGTCCGACGCTGTCGCAGCAAGCTTTTGGCGCAGACCCGATCGCCGATCGCGCTAAGGTTCCAGTGCTGGCTCCTTCTAATACGGCAAAGGGAATTCCTCAAATTGGCGATTACATTGCGCGGGTTTCGGCTCCGGTGGCGGTGGTTGCCCCGAATGCAGTAAAAACGGCGCTAAAGCTTGATCCAAAGATTAAGAACGTGGCAGTATTTTTTGCACAGAATGATGCGTTTAGTAAGTCTGAAACAGAGACATTTCAAAAGACGGTGAAGGATCAGAATTTGAATTTGTTGACGGTGCAAAAGTTTCAAACGACGGATACAGATTTTCAGACGCAGGCGACGAATGCGATGAATTTGAAGCCGGATTTGATCATTATTTCGGGGTTGGCGGCTGATGGTGGAAATTTGGTGAAGCAGTTGCGGGAACTGGGCTATAAGGGATCAATTATTGGGGGCAATGGGCTGAATACCTCTAATGTTTTTTCAGTTTGTAAGCAGCAGTGTGATGGAGTGTTAATTGCGCAAGCTTATAGTCCTGAGTTGCCGGGTAAGATTAATAAGGCGTTCCGTGATGCGTATAAAGCTCAGAATAAAAAGGAACCGCCTCAGTTTAGTGCTCAAGCGTTTACTGGGGTGCAGGTATTTGTAGAAGCGTTGAGGGCGGTGGATAGTCAGACGAAGCTGAATACACTGGCGATCGCCCCACTGCGGACAGCGCTAAACCAGCAGATTTTGGCAGGCAAATATGACACGCCGCTGGGTGCAATTTCTTTTACTCCAGAGGGTGAGGTGAATCAAACTCAGTTTTATGTGGCTCAGATCAAGATGGAGAAGGATGGCAGCAACGGTAATTTTGAGTTTTTGAATTAGCAGTATTGCTGATACTTTTCTCCTACAATACAGGGGTCAATTTCAAGTACCTCTTTCGTATACCCTGCGGGGTTTCTAGGACAAAAGCTATGCCAGATTTGGGAGCGCTCCAACAACGCCTTGATGAATTTCGCGCCACGGGGCTAAATCTTCAGCTTGAGCCATTGCTGACCCAAGCGGCACTCGATAAATTTGGCGTGGAGTATCAGACAGAATTAATTGATGAACTAGAGCAAGCGATCGAAGACGATGTAACGAAGACTGGGAAACAGCTTTTGACTGGGCATCGGGGTTGCGGCAAGTCTACTCTGCTGGCAGAACTGCGCTTTCGGCTGCTGAAAACAGGTCGCTATTTCATTGTGATGTTTTCGATCGCCGATACCATTGAGCGATCGGCGGTGGATCATGTCAATATTTTGTTTTCTACCGCAGTGGAGTTACTGCAAGCTTCAGAGCGGCAGTCGGTCAAGCTCAAGCCGGGATTGAAGCGGGATTTGTACCACTGGTTGGGCAAACATACCCAGACCGAATCGGCGGCAGTGGAGGCGGCGATCGAAGCTACTGGAGAAGCGAGCGTGAAGGGGGGAATTCCGCTGTTGCTGGAGTTTCTGGCAAAAATTAAGTCTACGCTGAAGGTTAACTCGGTGGTGCGTCGAGAGATTTCGACGGAGTTTGCTCGCAAGACTTCTGATTTGATTGCACGGCTGAACGAGATTCAGATCTACTTAGAAAATGCCACGGAGCAGAAGGTTCTAGTCATTATCGATGACTTAGATAAGTTGGATTTGAGTGTGACTACTACTCTCTTTAGTCAGAACATTCAGCCGCTCCTCGATCCCTCTTTTCCGATTCTCTACACAATTCCGATCGCCACGATGCAGGAGGTAGCGATCAAAAGCATGATTGAGTCATACGTCACCAAAATCCATGTCATGCCCGTTGCCAAGTTTTTTAGTCGGGCGACTGTGAGGCAGAGCGATCGCGTTCCCGATGCAGGGATGATGGAAATTTTTCAAGATGTCCTCGATCGTCGGTTGCCAAATGGTTTGATTGAGCCGGGATTGCGGCAAGATATTGTGCTGAAAAGTGGCGGCATTTTGCGAGAGTTGATTCGGATTATGGATCTTTGTGGTGCGGCTTGTTTACAAGAGTTGCGACGACAAATCCGTAAGGAACAGTTTGATCAGCCAGAGGTGAAGATTAACGCCGCCATTTTGGAGAAGGTGCTGGGAGATTTGCGAATTAACTATGCCACGCCGCTGGGACAAAGTGACTATGCATTGTTGAAGGTGATCTATGACGAGTTGAGTCCGCCCCAGGCAGAGGATGCGAGGTTTCGGACGTTGCTGCATGGGTTATATATTTTGGAATATCGCAATG
>Ga0335397_10002264_pt1 | contig 26230 bp, 22 predicted proteins | sample MAT04_FD_205740 | JGI IMG/M metagenome (GOLD analysis project Ga0335397, IMG submission 205740) | Freshwater microbial communities from Lake Fryxell liftoff mats and glacier meltwater in Antarctica - MAT-04 (spades assembly) (version 2) ... | reverse complement strand
AACCACGTCAAGTGATTTGCCCTCGAGTTTGCGCGTCAAGCGCAGCAGGCGGTCGAGAAACAGCACGATGGCGCCTTTCGGGTCGGCGAGGTACGCGACGTCCAGCACTTGTTTTCGTACTCGCACAAACGGTGCAACTTGCGCGCGGGTCAGCATTGCGCGTGCCAGCATTGCGCGTGCCAGCATTGCGCGTGCCAGCATTGTGCGTGCCAGCATTGCGCGTGCCAGCATTGCGCGTGCCAGCATTGCACGTGCCAGCATTGCACGTGCCAGCATTGTGCGTGCCAGCATTGCGCGTGCCAGCATTGCACGTGCCAGCATTGCACGTGCCGCACACTTCGCGTCAACCTGATGCAGTGCGTGATCACAAACCGAACCCCAATTGCGAGTCGGCCACCTTTCGAATGGCCGCACCCCGTTTTTGCGACGCAAAAAATTCCCACGTTCCAGCGGCCACGAGCTCAAACAACGAGGCGACCTGATCACCCTGGCGCCGCAACAAGCGGCCGAGGCGTTGCGTGTGTTGCCGAGCGCCGCCGCGCGAAGTGTCGCCCAGAATGATGCCGAGTTTCGCATTGGGAACGTCCCAGCCTTCGTCCAATACTTTCACGGACGCCACCACTCTCAACGCGCCGTCGCGCATGGCGGTGAGAATTGCGTGACGCTCAGATGCTGGCGTTGACGCGCCAATCAGAGGAATCGCCAGACGACGCGACAGTTCAAGTGCGACATCGGTTCCACCGCAAAACAGAACGGCTTGTTCGTTGGGGAACAGTCGCAGCAAATGTGAGGTTTCCTCGAACTTTGCTTCGGCCATGCGCACGACGCGTTCCCGTTCGTAAAACGCACGCAACGCGCGACGTGCCTGCGGTTCGCGGCGCGCGGTTGCGACAAACCCTTTCCACGCGACGTCGGGAGAAATCGCGTTTACGCGCCAACCGGTTATTTGAGCGTAACTGTCAAACCGATCCGTGAAGCTGTCGTAACGGGCGCGTTCGGCGGGCGTAAGGTCGACGTACCGTCGCTCGGTTGCAAATCGCGCCAACTCGACGTTCGTCATTTCACCAATCGTGCGACGATACACCACGGGCCCAAGCGCGCGCACCAACGCGGTGTCCTGACCATCCGGATACGTGGCAGTCAGTCCCAACCGATGCACAGACGGCGCGATGATCAGCGCGTCCATTCTGGTCCGGGCCTCGCCGGATGCGCTGTCGGCGAGATGATGCACTTCGTCACACACCATCAAGGAAAATCGCGCGCCGTATTTCTCCATCAACGCGAATGCGGAATTGTATGTCGTGACCGTGAGCGCACGCACCTCTTTTTCATCACCGTAGAATGATCCAACGTGTTCCACGCCAAACGCATCGGCCAATTGTGTGAACCATTGCGAAACGAGTGCGCGCGTCGGCACGACGATGCACGCATTCCGGCCGGTGCGGTGAATCGCCAGTAACGCGACCAGCGTTTTGCCGGCGCCGGTGGGCAACACCACCGTGCCGCGACTGCCGGCGGCCATCCAGCGCGCGACCGCTTCCTGTTGTGCTTCGCGTGGTGTGCGGGGGTCGAGCAGTGGCGCGTCGAATGCGCCGGCAACCGTGTTCACTTCCGGGATGCCGCGCGAGGCCGCCCACTCGCGGAGTTCCGGATAACGCGAACCAGCGGCGACGAGTGCGTCGAGGCGCGCGTCCGGGTGCATCCACTCGGGCGCATCGGCCGCCGAAACACCAACCAGGACCGCCAAACCGGCGCGAAACGCAATGCCTGATGAAGTCGCGCTGATCTGCATCAGGAGAAATACGCACGGTGCGGTTGGCGTGCCAAGGCGCCCAGCATCAGTTCGGCGCCGTCAACGGGTGCCGCTATTGCTCGCTGCTCCCCACAGAGTAGAATAGCAGTGGCTGTCAGGAGGTCTGCAGCTTCATCCTTCAACGAATACTCATGGCAGTCGTGATCGGTGTTGCCCTGGCCGGTCGATACGAAATTCTGTACGAACTCGGGCACGGTGGTATGGCCATCGTGTACGCCGCCGCCGACCGGCAGACGGGCGGCCTGGTGGCCGTCAAAGTAATGCGCCCCGAACTGGCACTGGCATTGGGGCCCGAGCGGTTCACGCGCGAGGTACGGGTCACAGCGAAGCTCCGACACCCCGGTATTGTGCCGTTGCTCGATGCTGGGGTGCACGAGGGATTGCCATTTTACACAATGCCGCTGGTATCCGGCGAAACACTGGGAAAGCGCCTCGGGCGCGAACAACAGCTCGGCCTTGAAGACTCGTTGCAAATCATCTGCGAGCTGCTGGACGCACTTGGCTACGCACACGAATCCGGCATTCTGCATCGCGATATCAAGCCCGCCAACATTCTCTTGTCTGGTGGTCGCGCGTTGCTGGCCGATTTCGGAATAGCGCGCGCGATGGAGTTTGACGGCGAACGACTCACGGAGTCCGGCATGGCCGTCGGAACGACGGAGTACATGAGTCCCGAACAGGCGGCTGCCGATAAAATCGATCAGCGAAGCGATCTCTACTCACTGGCGTGCGTGTTGTACGAAATGCTGGCCGGAACTCCACCGTTCACTGGCGCGTCCGCACAGGCAGTGCGCGCGCGGCACGCACGCGATGCAATGCCGAGTCTGCAAACCGTGCGTCCCACGGTTACGACGCGATTGGACGCCGTCGTGGCCAAAGCATTAGCCAAAGTACCAGCCGATCGATTTTCGACGGCGCGAGAATTCCGGGATGCGTTGCGACATCCGGAACTTCTGTTGCCCGACCAAGCGACCAAACCTGCATCACGCCTTTCGAAACGCACGTTGCTCGCACTGGGCGCCGGTGTAGTCGCGGTCGTTGCCGCTGGTATGTTGTGGCGGGGCGGCGTTGTGGGTGCCGGTTCGCTTGATGCACACCGCGTTGTTGGTTTTCCCCTCGTCGCACCACCCGTGGTCAATGGCAGCAGTAGCGCTGGCGAAGATGTCATCACGCTCATGGGCGGTGCGCTTGACCGTCAGCAGTCACTGCGGTGGGAGGATGGCTGGCGCGCGTTGACACTGGCCGAGCGCAACGGAAAAGTCGGGTTGACGGACAAGAACATGCGGCGCATTGCGCGCTCGGTAGATGCTGGCTGGTATCTCACGGGCAAGATCATTGGCCGTGGCGATTCGGTGGATGTCGTATTGGAGCTGTTCGATGTCGCGGGCGACAGCGTCGCGGCGCGGACACGTGCAAGTGGCACGGCGCCGGATCTCTGGCGCGTCGCCATCCATTCGCTGAATCAATTGCTGCCCGTATTGGTGCCGGGCACGAACGCCAAAGATCTGGAGGCAGCGTGGGCCGATCGCGAGCCCGGCGCGGTCGCAAGTTTTCTGGCGGGCGAAGCCGCGTTTCGTCGGGCACATCCCGCCGACGCCGTCGCGCACTTTCGTGATGCGGTACGTGCCGACACGGGCTTTGCATTGGCGGCGGTGCGCGGTGCACAGGCAGCGACGGCAGCACATCGCCCGGCAGATGCCCAGGCACTGTTGCAACACGCGACCGGCAAATCGATGCCGCCGCAATACGTGGAGTTCACGCGCGGATACATCGCTTATCTCGCGGGCAGTGCCGATTCGGCCGTTGCTGCGTTTCGTCGCGCGATTGCCATCGATCCCGAATTGAGTGCCGCGTACGCGCAGTTGGGCGAGACGTATGTGCACCTGGTGCCGGACGATCTCAACTCGGATGCACAAGCCGATGCCGCGTTCGCTACAGCGCGCAACCTCGATTCGTCCGCGACACATTTGTTGCTGCATCCCATCGAAATCGCGTGGCGTCGGCGCGATGCGCGTGCGGCCGCTCCATTGATCGCGCGATTCCTTGACGCGAAACCCGATTCCACGTCGGCGGAAGAAACGCGTCTGGTTGATGCGTGTGGGCGCGACGGGCCGACAGGTGTGAAATGGAGCGACGCAGTCCGCCGAGATATTCAGGCGGTGCTCGTGAGCGCGGTGGTGCTTGGTGCCCGCGGTGCGCAGGTGCCGTGTTCGCTGGCGGCGTTTCGTGCAGTGCTTACGACCACGGGTAACGCAACTTGGACAGCGAGTACGATAGCTGCGCGCCAAGCGGCGTTGATCGGCGAAATTGGATTACTCGTGGCGGTGAGTGCACCGGACAGCGTGCGCGCTCACGTTGCTGCAGCCGTCGCGCGTGGGGAAGGTGGCGCTTCCATACTGATGCTTGGCGCGACAGTCGACTCATCATTCCTTCGCGAGGCCGCACCAGTCGCCGCGCGCGACTCAGCGCGATTCGGCGCCGATCTTGCCAATTGCAGCACGTTGGAACGTTGCTGGATTCTTGGTGCGTATCACGCGTCCCTCGGGCACGCGACACAGGCTGCAACGGTTGCCCGCGTAATTAACGGACGCATTGCCACCGACAGCACCGGTGCAGCGCGACTTTACGCCGCGGCTGCGAACGCACACGCGCTTCTGGCAGGTGGTGATTCCGCAGCGGCGCGCTCAGCTTTTCGCTCTGTGGTGTCGATGCCCTTCCCTCCTGGTCCGAAGCTCGCCTGGGATCCGATTGGAGGATTTGGTCTCGAGCGATTGCGACTCGCGCAGTTACTGCTGGCGAATCACGAGGACGCGGCGGCGATGCGCGTCGCGGCCACGCTTGATTCGCCCGCCTCGGCAGTTTTTCCACTGTTTCTGCGCGCGAGTCTGGCGGTGCGAATTGCGGCTGCAACCCGGCTGGGTCAGAGCGGTGCAGTTGCGCAACTTCGTGCGCGGCTGCAATCGTTGGCAGTTGTGAGCGCGCGGTAGGAATATTTGGCGCGGGCAGAGCAACGGCATTGATCAGCGCCGATCAACGCTGGATCGTTCAGGAAGACGTCTTTCGTGTTTCGTACATATCCTCAATGGAGAGCCTCATGAGCAACGCCCCAGATCCAATTCCGCCGCCCGTCGAGAGCGTCGATCGTGACCCCATTCCGCCGCCGGTAGAGAGTGTCGATCGTGATCCCATTCCGCCGCCTGTCGCGAGTGTCGATCGTGATCCCATTCCGCCGCCTGTTGCGAGTGTCGATCGGGATCCCATTCCCCCGCCTGTTGCGAGTGTTGATCGGGATCCCGTTCCACCGCCCGTCGCGAGTGTGGACCGTGATCCCATTCCAAAGCCTCGGCCACCCGCAGGTTCGGGCGGTGGGCACTAGCGCAGCGCCGTCGGCGTCTCGAGACACTGGCATGAGCTGATTTCTGAAGAATTGGGGTGATGGCAAGTGAGGGGACGCGCGTCGTCCTCTTGCACGCCCTCATCTCGCTCTGGGAGTCAGCCATGTCGCGTATGCCCCGTATCGTTTCGTCGGTCCTTTTCGCCGCTTCCGCTAGTTTCATCTTCACTTCCGCTGCCCAGGCCCAACAGCGGATGGTGACCGTCACCGTCAACAACCTCGCTCCCACCAATAGCATCAGCTTCGCCCCGACACATCTGGGATTCCACAACGGGACCTTTGACGCGTTCAACAACGGCATGACGCCAGGTGCTGGTATCATTTCTGTTGCCGAAGGCGGGGCCGGTGATGTGTGGCAATCCAACTTCGCGGCGGCTGACCCTACCGCCACACGGGGTACGATTGGCATGGCCCTGACGCCCGGGCAGTCGCGCAGCATGAGTTTCCTGGTGAACACGGGGCTCAACCCATTCTTTTCGTTTGCGTCAATGGTGGTGCCGAGCAATGATTTTTTTATCGGTAACGACAATCCTCAGGGATTCCGGTTGTTCGACGCAGGTGGTAATCTGCTGATCAACAGTATCAGCCAGTCGTCCAGTCAAATCTGGGATGCCGGTTCGGAACTGTTCAGCATCGCGGGCGCGGCATTCCTCGTCAACGGTGTCAATGCCGTGCGTACACCGCAGAACGGAGTTGTGTCGTTCAACTTTGCGGAGCTTGCGGGATTCAACGGTGAGGTTACAGCGGCCGGCTACTCGTTCAACAGTCAACTCACGGCCGCCCAGCCGGTGTATCGAATTGATTTCACGTCGACCTCCGTGGTACCCGAGCCGAGTACGGTGGTCCTGCTCAGCGCCGGATTGATGATGATTGGGTTCGTCGCCCGACGGAAACGCGCGCAGCGTTAAGGAATTTCCGATGTCGAACTGGCAGTTCGCTGCACCACTCTTTATCCGCGGCCCGCACTCGGGTGCGAGCCGCTTCGGAGATCACGTGAAATCGTTCGTCGTCGCGTTGCTGTTGATCAGCGCTAGTGGTTGTGCCAGCGATCCGCAGGAGAGTTTCACGCCCGGCACCGGCGCCAGTCTGTCCGATGCGACGCTGTATTCTATGATTCAGAGCGACGCGTCCTGGACGTTTTACAAACGATCGGCAACGCCGATCACGCGCACGTCGCAGCCCCACCCGGAGTCTCGCGCACTCGTGCGCTACAATTCACGCGCCGCGACGCAACTGGACGCGGCGGGTAAGGTGCGCAGCGGCGCGTCGTTCCCGGATTCTTCAATCATCGTCAAGGAACTCCTCAACGGATCGACCCTGGTGACCTATGCCGTGATGGTAAAGATGCCTGGCTCGGCCAGCGCGGGTCCGGGCGGATGGATCTGGGCGGAGTACGGACCAACCGGTTCTGTGAAATTCCCCACGGCGTCCCGGGGCAGCGCCTGTACGTCATGCCATGTCGCCGGGACAGACTATACCCGGATGAATGACAGTCACCCGTAACGAAGCGGCCGCGCATCGCCAGGCGTTAGCGGTATCGCCGTTCGCTTCGCGGTCCTGAGATACTCACGTGCGCAGCACCGCCCCCCGGCGCGCGCTATGATTCAGTTTTTCTCAGAGACCGTGGCGATGGATGCAGGCGACACCGATGATGCCGTAACCGACCTTCTCCGTCGGTGGGTGGACGGCGATACTCCCGCTGGGGATCGCCTGTTCACGCGTGTGTATGAGGAATTGCGCGTGGTCGCGCGCCGTCAACGCCAGTATTGGAATGGCGAGGACACACTCAACACGACAGCGTTGGTGCATGAAGTGTTTTTGCGGATGAATGGCGCGGGGGCAATCGCGGTGCATGATCGCGCACACTTTTATGCGTTGGCAGGTCGCGCGACGCGTCAAATTCTCAGCAATTATGCGCGGCGCGGACACACGCAGAAGCGCGGCAGTGGAAGTGCCCCCCTCGACATGACAGAAGCCCTTGGCGTTCCGACTGTCAACGCGCCTGATGATTCGCTGGAGAGACTGTGGGCACTGGAAATGGCATTGCAGCACCTGCAGCGCGTGTATCCACGCCCCTGTCGGGTAGTCGAGTGCCGTTATTTTGGCGGGTTGTCGATTCCAGAAACTGCGCTCGCGCTCGGTATTTCCGAAGCGACCGTCAAACGCGATTGGGCGCTCGCGCAGGCGTGGCTGTACCGCGAGTTGCGCGAGCACGCGCCGTACCATGACTGACTTCCAGTTCGGGAGCGCGGCCCCCAGTCCAGACGCTGACGCGTGGGAGCGACTCTCGACGCTATTCGAAACAATCATGTCGCTGCCGCCCGATGCACGCGTTTCGTTTCTGGAAACATCGTGCGGCGGCGATGCACCAATGCGTGCTGAATTAATGACGCTGATTTCCGGCGCTGACGATGCACCACAGTTTCTACGCGCTTTGGCCAGCGATGTTGTGGGACCATCGTTTGCAGCGGCAACGGTCGATGACGTTTCACACAAGACGACGCCGATCTCCCTCACGGGTCGCCGCATCAGACACTTCGAAGTGCGAGCGCCGCTGGGTGCGGGCGGAATGGGTGCCGTGTATCTGGGGCGCGATACGATGCTGGACCGTGACGTCGCGCTCAAGTTTTTACCGTCAGAACAGTTTGCCGATCCCACCGCGCGCCGCCGCCTTGTGCGCGAAGCGCAAGCGGCGTCCGCACTCAATGATCCCAATGTGTGCGCGATGTACGCCATCGAGGAAACCGACGACGGCGGATTATGTCTGGTCATGAGCTACTGCGCGGGCGGGACGCTACGCGATCGCCTTCGTGCCGGTCCATTGTCAGTGGCCAACGCCATCGACGTTGTGACGCAACTTGCCAGTGGATTGGCGAGTGCGCATCGACTGAACATCGTGCATCGCGATCTCAAGCCCGCCAACATCGGGTTCGCTGACGACGGAACGGTCGATGACAGAACTTTGAGTGCCGAAACTTCGACCGCTGCAACTTCGACTGCTGCAACTTCGCCTGCTGCAATTTCGACTGCTGCAACTTCGACTCCTGCAACTTCGACCGCTGCAACTTCGCCTGCTGCAATTTCGACTGCTCAAAATCAAGATGGTGTAGTTGTCGCTCGCAAAAATCCCATCCGTGCGATCGCGAAAATATTGGACTTCGGTGTGGCCGTGCGCGCGGGCAGCGACGACATGGCCAGTGGTGGAACGGCGTCGATAGCGGGAACCCTACCATACATGGCACCAGAAGTGCTGCGTGGCGGACCGGCCGACGCCCGCGCTGATGTGTGGGCGCTGGGCGTCATCCTGCACGAGATGCTTGTGGGCCAGCGCCCGTTTGCGGCAGCGGGGGATGCGACACTGTTGTACGCGATTCTTGAAGACGCACCGCGCCCGCTCGTGCGCAAGGACGGGGCGTTTATTCCCCCGGCTGTGGCCGCGCTTGTTACCAGCATGCTCGCCAAGAATCCAAACGACCGTCCCGCAGACGGTGCGGAAGTTCTGGCGCAGCTGCGTGCGCTGGGCGAGTGGCGTGACGCTACGACTCCAACAACAACCGCCACGACCGCAACACGCGTTAACCACCCGCGCGGAAAAACTTCGAAAGCGTTATTCAGTGCGGGTATCGGCGTAGCCGTGATCGCCGCACTTGTGTTGTCGATGGTGTGGAAGAATTATCGAAAAGGCCCCGCCACCGCACCGATCGAAGTTGCGCGCATCGCCAGACCGCTTCCGTCGATCGCAGTGTTGCCGTTCGCAGTGCGCGGTGGACCCGAGCTGCAGTATTTGCGCGAGGGAATGGTGGATTTGTTGACGCCGGCGTTTGACGCCACAGGATTGCTGCACGGTGTCGATCCCAATTCAAGCATCGCTGCGGCGCGCGCGCTTGGGGTCGTACCACTCGACTCGGCCAACGCGCAATCTTTAGCGGTGCGTCTGGGCGCGCGGCGATATGTCGTGGGAAGTGTCGTCCGCGCGGGCGAGGGATTTACGCTGCTGGCCACGTTGTATCATGCCGATGGGAAAGGCGTGGCGCGCGCGCAGGTCAACGTTGCGAACGCGGATCAGTTGTCGGGTGGTGTGGAATCCCTCGTGCGACAGCTCATTGCGGCCGAGTTGCGAGCACCCGGCGATACAGTGGCGGGACTGGCGGCAACGATGACAGTCTCCAATCGCGCACTGCGCGCGTATCTCGATGGGGAACGCGAGTTGCGCGATGCACGCCCAGCCGCAGCGGTTGCGTACTTCACACGCGCGACTGAGGAAGATTCGTTGTTCGCGCTGGCATGGTATCGCCTCGCGCGCGCAGCACGCTGGAGCGAAGTGGATTCCCTGAACGCACGGGCCGTGAGACGCGCTTTCGATCTCTCCGCATCGCTGCCACTGCGTCTGCAACAATTGGTGCGCGGTTATTACGCGCTGCGAGTGGGAAGTCCGGTCGAAGCCGAACGGCAGTTTCGACAGATCGTGTCCGACTATCCAACCGATGTCGATGCCTGGATGTTGCTGGGCGAAACGCTCTTTGACAACAATCAGTATCAGGGCCGCGCAACGAACGAGGCCGTTGTCCCCTTCCGTCGCGTGATGGCACTTGATATGCGGAATCGGGAAGTGACCGTGTATCTCATGGAGCTCGCGGCGCGCGCGAACCGGCGCGGTGAACTGGACACGCTGTTTCAGATGTACTTCAGTCCCAATAGTGCGGGCGAGCAGCCGGGTATTCGTGAAACGTATCTGGCGTTGCACGCACGCCGCCAGGAATTGAAAGAACGCTCCATTGATGATCCCGTCAGTGCACAGATTGCACTGCGCCGTGTTGGCTCTGAACCCAGTGACATTCGCGCGGCGCGACGCTTTGCGTCCGTACTCGCACTGTCATCCAACGGCTCGGCGATGCGTGTTGAAGGACTGCTTGCATTGGCAACGATTGAGTTCAGCGACGGCCAGCCTGTGGCGGCCGGCCGTCATTGGCGTGACGCCGCGCTGTTTGACGAGAATGCCACCCTTCTTCATCGCGCATTGATGTTCGTAGCACCGACTAGCGCCGTCAGCGCCGATTCGCTTCGCGCGGTGCGCCGCCTGTTGGAGACGAGTCCGATTCCGCCAGTTGTTCCGGGTGAGCTGTCGAGTGAGGAGCAACGTTCGTTGCGCGTGTATCTTGGTGGCTTGCTCAGTAAGCAACTACAGGATACGGCCGCGCTGGTTCGCGCGCGGGCGCAACTGGCCAAGGCGCGCACAGTTGATCGGCTCGCGGGTCCGTTGGGTGCGGCATTGCGCGGGCATCTCGCGCTTGCGCGCGGCAATAACGCCGAAGCGATTGTCGCGTTCGAGAGCAGCGTGGTATCCATTCCGTTCGATGTACGATCACGCATTCCGGCGCTTGGTCAGCAGGTGGATCGTTTTGCGCGTGCCGAGGCGTTGCGAGCGATGGGTCAGACGGATGATGCGAAGCGGTGGTACGCGTCCATTCTGGATGGTCCGGCGCTGTGGAGTGTGCCGTATCGCGCGGTTGTGGCGGAGCGCCTGGGAGCAATTCCGTAAACAGTGCTCGCTGAATTCAGCGGCCGGCCTTGCCCCAATTCTCGACGTTCAAACCGTTGAACCGCGCGAAAGCTTTGCCGTTGATGGTGATGAGGATCAATTCGTTTACGATCTCGATGGCGGCAATCTGACCATCAGATTGTGGCGTGGTTTTCCCGAGACCCTCCAGGCGTGCTCGCTCGTGCTGGTGCCAATCGGCGGCAGCTTCGTCATACGCAAGGACCGGAAACGAGGCGAGGAAAACGTCGTTCAGGTACGTCTCAAGTGTCGAGCGTCGCTTGCCGCGCCCTACCAGCTGCTACGTGATTGCAGCGGAAATCGCTCCGGGTTCTCGATGGATTCGGAGAGGTCAACATCGAGCTGGGGCCAATACAGATGGTTTACTGTGGGCCACAACACGTCGGAGATCTGGGCGATGGTGGCGTTCCGAAACCACGGGAATTCCGCGAAGGGCACGAGCATTTCCTTTGCATCGAGCAATAGTCAGAAGCCATCAAATCACCAGTCGCACTCAACCAATCGGTACCGTAGCGCATCACTTCCCGCTCGAGCAACGCCAGCCGTTCCGTCACGGTCCGCTTGTGTTGAAACGGAGGATCGCTTGGCTGGCAGTAGAAATCGTCGGTATCGAACACCGGGCACGCTAAACGCTCGGCGAGATGCCGACCGAGTGTTGATGTTCCACATCCCGAAGCGCCAACGATGTGAATGCGCTTCGATGTTGGCGTGAGCATGTTTATCTCGCGTTGTGCGCACGTGGCCGATCGTCGACGTTGCGTCAAATGTGGTCATCATCCCAATCCTGCTGCAACCCCAGCCAAAAGTCCGCGCTCATGCGGGTCAGTTGTGCAAGACGCAAGGCGGAGTCAGGGGTGACACTCCGTTTCGCATGGCTGACTTCGTTCAGCCGTGGAAACGAAACGCCGAGCTGAATCGCGAACGCCGATTGCGAACGCCAAGAGACGAAACTGGAAGCGGCGGCGCGGACCGCACCGTCCGCGAGCCGCGCCAGCAGGGCGGATGTTACATCCGCCGCGCGCTCATCCGTCATCGCGCCTCCCAGGACGATGCCGTAAGTTCGACCGACACCGATTGAAGTTCCTGTCCCGCCAAGCGGCCACTTGCCTTGACTTACAATTCTTTTGAAGCGGTTTCTTGCTCCGGCATCGCGTTTCGCGACCACGGTGGTCTCTTCGAATCCTGGGGCTTCGCGCGCGCGCCTGTCGACGTACGCACGCTGTACGGCGACGACACCCGGTCCATCCCTTTGGAAATTCAGTTCTTCAGAGCGTCTGCCACCGGACCGAGCGGTGTGGAGCTGTTCGGCATGTTTGCGGGCGGCGGGACGTACAACCTCCCTCCGAGCTTCTTCGTGACTACGGTTCCGGAACCGAGAACCGTCGTCCTGTTGGGGCTCGGCTTGCTCGCCATCGCTTGTTGCAGTCGAATGCCCGTGCGCTGATTCGACGAGTGACGCGAACTGCGATCCGCCGCTTACGCTTCTGAACGGTGGGGGCCATTCAAGTCGCATTCGGCGTTTGCGTTGGCGAAGGTCCCGGCCGCGGTGGCGACAATGTCCGCGTCTTGCCACGCCTGTTCCCGGCCTGAGACGGAGGGGATTTAGAAAGCGTTTCGCGGGGAGCTACTGTTCGTGGGGAAAGAAACTCTCCCGGAGTGATTGGCCGGCGTCCAAACGGTTCGATGCCGACGAAATCGCGGATCTTTAACGCGACGATGTGTGCGCACTGCGCCTTTGCGCGGCCACGACGACGCACCCGACCACGGTCGCGCACTCTAGCAGCGCGCGGGCGGATTACTCCTTTTCGAAAACCAGGGTCCTGCTAGTCGTGGAGGTGTTGCGGGATGCGGGAGTGCAGTCCCAGGTCACAGTGAGATTGTGGACCGTGCCAGTGCCGTCCCAAAAGGGCGGCTTCACGATGGACGAGAATAGGTCCTCCGCTCTCGTATCCGGATTCTGCTTGCGAAACGATGCCGGAAGATTCCCTTCAAAAAACTTCGCCAGACCCATCACTTTGAACGTACCTCTGGTCCCCGGACGCACCGGTTGATCAAACGAGTCGTCATAGGAGACACCTTCATCGGTGGCGTCGTATCGATTGGCTGTACGGATGGCTCCGCTTCGCACCGGCCAGGCTTCCCAAAAGGTCCTCTTGGCTGCGTTCAGTGTGGGGCTGCTCACCGTGCCGTCCGGTTCGCGTATATCGTACGACCGGTCGATCTGCTGGATGATCCATCCGTCGGCCCCGGCGCTCGCAGGGAGTTCGAATTCCACCAGCCATCGCATGCCGCCGCAGCCGAGGTCCTTCGGATCGCCGTACAGGTTATTGATTCGGGGATTCTGGGAAACCAGCGCCGGCGCTCCCGCAGGGACCGGCACATAGACGAACCCCGGGCTGGCCGCAGTCGAAAATGCCCAGTTTTTCCCGCCATCTTTGGATACGCTGCACCCGACCCGGAAGTGCAGATACCAGTTGATTTCTTCTTTACTGACGCGCGGACCACAATTGTTCGAGATGAGTTCCTGCACGGTAACGCCGTGCTTCCTGGCCACCGTTTCCCAGGTATCGCCATCCAGGACGTGGTACCTCATCCCTGGTCGGTGGCCCTCAGGCAAAGGTTGTGCGGGCTTCTTCTCGTGCCCCGGCAATAGGTTCGGCATAAATGAATTTTGGCGCAGTACCAAGCATTTCCGCCAGCCAAGCCCGTTGCTTTCGGCTCAGTCATGAGGAGTGTCATGTTGCGAATGCAGCCAACTCCCCCGGCTATGGTCAGTAGTTAAACTGCAGCTGAAGTCGAAGCAATCGCCCACGCTGATGGTTGCTCGGTCGAGTCTTGTCCTCAAAGCGCCGGTCACCGCGATACCACGCCATCGTTACCTCGACCGCTGGCGATGGCTGCCACTCAACGCCCAGTTCCACATCGTTAACCGAGTAGCTTCGCGCATCGCGTTCATGCTTCTTCCCTCCGCGATATACCTGGTACCGCGCAAATGGTAGCCACAGCTGCCCGTCACGTTGAACTTGCCACGTGGTGGTAATGAAACCGCCGCGCAGTGGGCGCAAGCCAATACTATCCGTTCGTGGATCGTATTCAGGTCCCCGCCCCACGTTGTATTCGGCCAGGACGCCCAATGGTCGTGGAGCGATGGCCACCGTCATCAGAACACGTTCGTCACGATAGCGGAAATCGGGAGTGCCGCGCACACCCTGAGTGCGTTGCTCTGCCGTGACCACGTATTCCCCGCGGTATGCGGCCAACGATGGTTCCACGATCTGCGTCCCGAATGCAAAGGGCCAGGTTGCGCGTGCGACGAGGTGCGCGTTGTTGTTGGCCTCCGGACGATTGGCCGTTTGTCCGTTGAACGCACCAATTGTGAGCACGCCATAGTCCCCACTTCCCTTGAGGCCATCGTTGACCAGCCTGGCGAAGCGCTCACGAATGTGCACCGGGGCCCACATGAGAAACGCGCCCAGATCCCGTTCATTCGCGTGCGCGCTATTTGTCGCATCGGCCCGGTCGAGTGGCAACCGGTTCTGGCTGCTTTGCAAGTTTTCGTAGCTATACGGTATCTTGCTCTGCCCTAACCGCAATCGCAGCGCATTCGTACTGGACAGACCCAGGTCGACATACCAGTCGCGGAGCTGCACGACGTTGGCGGAGCTTCCAACGGTGTTGGCAAAATCCGGTTGCAGATAAATCGCCACTCGCGGGTGAATCTGCCCTTGCAGAACCAGCCGAGCCCGTCGGATGGACACACCGCCATTCGTGCCCCAGCTTCGGTCGCACTGCTCGCACTGTAACTGGTCGTTGTTCTCCAGAAGCCGATTGTAGCGAATCTGTCCGTAACCCCGAATTCTCAAGCGTTCGTACCAAGGTCGCGTTGGCGTGGGCGATGCGCGTGCGGTATCCTGAGGGTACAGAGGGGAAACAATCGAAAGCGTGGAGCCCAGCAGCGCTGCACAGATGATAGCGAGTCGAATCACAGAGTTGCGATCGTATGGTCAAGCGGGGCAAACCTCCCCTGCGGTATGGCGCAGTGTAACGGAATGGTAACGGGTTGGTAACGGAATGGTAGCGTGGAATAAAGCATCTGTCGCACCGGCATTACCCGCCGGTGGGCCTAGGGCCCTACGGCAGCCCTCCTCCAGCAAATCTTCGAGGTCGACCCCCTCCGGTCGACGTGCCACGGCGCGATGCGGATCGTGGCGTTCATCACCCAGAGGTCGGTAATCGATCAGATCCTGACGCACCTCCGCACCCGCGCCACCACCGGGGCGCCCGCCGGTGCCCGGGTCCCCCCTCGACCCGGGCACCGGCGACCCGGGGCGCGGCACGCTCGACGCCGTCACCCCCGGCCGCCCCGCACGCGCGCTGATGGCCGCCCACACTCGCCCCGGCTCAGACATCGGGGCATGGTGTAGTACGGCACGCCGTCCGCGTCGCCCGCCGCGAGCAGCGGAACGATGTTCGCCTGCTGGAGTGCAGCGGCCAGGCGGATCTCGCGCTCGAACCGATCCGCGCTCACGCCGGCCGCCATTTCGGGGGCGAGCACCTTGACCACTACAGACCGGCCCAGTCGCGTTTCCTGCGCCACGAAAACCCGTGACATCCCGCCGCCGCCCAGCTTGCGGTCGAGCGTGTAGACGGCGCCGAGCGACGACGGGAGCTGGTCGCGGAGGAGGTCGGGCATCGCGCTGGGTATATTCGCTGCCGCTTTACTGCGCAAGGCGGAGTTTGTTCTATCCGATCGATGCGCGCGATTTTGCAGATTTACTTCTGTGTCACGGTGCGTTGTAGCAGCCGGCGAGTCGCAGCCGGCGAGTCGCAGCCGGCGAGTCGCAGCCGGCGAGTCGCAGCCGGCGTAGACCGGCACCGTGCGTCATTCGAGCAGCGCGCGCGTACGGGCGAGGAGTGCCGCCAGGAGACTCGGGGGCAACGCCGCCAGGGGACGAGCGTGGCGCGCCCGCCAGTCCAGGCACTTCACCTGATCCGCGAATGCCACGCCCTGGACCGGAAAATCCTCTGGCAGCGGCACTTCGAATGGATAACCCTTGGCCTTCGTGCTGACGGGCACGCACAGCGCGCGGCTCGTCGGCGCGTTGTAACTCGCCGGTGACAACACCACGGCGGGCCGCCGTCCGGCCTGTTCACGCCCCGCCTTTGGGTCGAACTCCAACCAGATCACATCCCCGCGCTCAGGCACCCATGGGTGGGGTCCGGCACCAACGGTCCCCGACGGGTCGACCAATCCTTTGGTGGGGCGAATTACGGCAGGTTCGGCGGTCCGCCCGCCGGGTTTCCTCACCAGATCTCCGCGCCGCGCCGCACATCGTCAGACAGCTCGGGCAGGTTCTCCGGCGTAATGCGCGCCACCATTTCGGCCAGCGAGAGGACCGGCACGATAATCAGCTCCCCATCGCGCACCGTGAGCTCCACCTCCGCGCCTTCCTGTAGGTGCGCATCGACAGCCACCACGTTCGGAATCCGTACCCCGAGACTGTTGCCCCACTTGCTCACTCTGGTCCGCATGGCACACTCCGTCTTGTGTATAGACAATGTATAATGGCTTCCCTCGTCAGTCCAGCGCGAAGGCAATGACAACGAAGGCCCGCATGCGGGCACACGGGATCACGGGCTCACCGACTGGGCCGTCAGGATCTGCGAGAAACCTGAGGTGATCGGCTTCGACAGCGCAGACGCGGACTTCGGCCGGTTCGCAGCGCTGCGCTGGACGAATCCGATCGCGGTTGGCTATTACGGCAACAGCACAGGCCAGTCGTCCAGCTAAAGCCCGGCGACTACTTGGGCCCCGCGTTCATCCGTGAAACAAGCGCGGCCCAACGGGGGTCGCCCCGCAACATGGGTGCCAGCACACTCATCAGTGGTACCAGCGGCGCGCTCCGGTTGTCTACCGCGACGTCCAGTGCGCAAAAGCGCTGTCGGTCATGCCCCGGGCGGTAAATATCATCGCGACAAGTTCGTGGTTCGCGGTGTTCAGGTTACTAGTGTACTGTCCTGCCAGCCGTGTCGCGCCGCGCACGCGGCTCCAGTGTCTTCGCCAATGCGGGAATGAACACATCGAAATTTGAACCGGGATTCCAGAGCACCCATCCCTCGTACCCGGCATCGTACACGGCCTTGATCTGTTGCCGCAGTTGTTCGGCCTCATACGGCGGCTTGCCGAGCGTGAATGCCTGGAGCCACGGGCGCACGCGCTGCCCGTGAAGGCTCAGTTTTTCCGTACGTTCGCGGGCACTGGTGATGGCCTTCAGGACGATCGCGTATGGTTCGCCGTTCGGGTGCGCGACGCCCAGTGATCCGCGCGGATAATGGGATGGGTACACCATCGGCAGCAGGACGTCGGTGACCGGTGCGAGGCGTTCCCAGTGCTGTGCCACTTCGAGTGGTCCTTTTACTGTCGTGGTAAGCCCGAACACGTCGGCCGTGCTGCGTACACCCAGTGCGTTGAGACGTTGGCGTGCCTTGGCGAGGAATGCCGCAATCGCGTCAGGCTTGCTCACCCCTTCGCTGCCGGGAAAGACCTGCGTTGGAAGCGAAGCGTACGGTTCGGGGAAACGGATGTAGTCCCACTGGATCTCCTCGAAACCCATGCGCACAAGTTCTTCGGCTGCGCGCAGGTTGTACTCCTGAATTTTCGTGCTGTACGGATTGACCCAGGCGAGCCCCTGCCGATCGCGCCACGCTGATCCGTCGTTCCGGCGAATCGTTTCCGTTGGATTCACGCGCGCGGCGACAGAATCCTTGAATATCACCAGCCGCGCAATTGGCATGATACCATGCGCCTTGAGGGTGTCGAGCATCGCGCGCACGTTGCGGATTTTCCCAACTGAGCCGGCATTGCGCGACACCTCGGGATCGGACGAGTTCCAGTTGAGGCCGAACTCGTCCTTCATGTCGATCACGAACGCGTTTACTTCCGTTGCGTCGGCAAATCCGATGAGTTTTGTGAACTTCTTGCTGCTCTGCGCTGCGAAACGGTTGACGTACAACGCACGGACGATCGCCGTCGAGTCGAGGAGTGACTTTCCATCACGTCGAACGCCCGATATATCGACAGCGGCACCACCGGATGCGGCTGGCCGCGTCGCCGCCGATGTTGCGCTGGTAGAGTCGCCCGACGAACGTGCAGTTGCAGCGGCCCCCGCAGGAGCCATCGAGCCGCGGGCGCTCCCGCTGCTGTCGCTGCTGTCGCTGCTGTCGCTGCTCGCTGCTGACGCGCCGGTCTGCGGTACGCTGGTTGAATCGGATTTACGTGCTGCGGAAGAGTCGCACGCGGCGAACAACGCGGCGAACGAAAGGACGGCACCGAAACGGCAATAAGAAGTCACGAGGGTGTTGGAACCGGGTGGTGGAATGCGACATGCTTTGGGTGGTGCGGGCGTAAGCTTCCCTTCGGCGACGGATGGATTCCCGTCCTGTCAAATCTACCCTTGCATTGATGGCATGTCTTCGCGCACACGTTTGCGTTTTGTCCGTCGTGAGTCATTCTCGCTCAGCTCACGGTCGGAACGCCGATCTCACGCAGCAATCCCGAAAAACGCGGATCATCCCGCAGCCAGTCTACTGAGTGTTCGACATCTCTGTGAACGAACGCACGAGAACGCCGTATGGAGCAGCAACCACGGCAACTACGTGGTCTTCCACACAAACGCGGTCAATCAGGATCGTTGGTTTGAAGCGGCGGCTGACAATCCGCGATAACGTGGTCGCAAGTTTCGGCCCCCACATCAACGCACTCACCGTCTTGCGAAACGGGGCGCAAGACGGGGACGCCAGTTGCCATGGAGACGATGGATTTGGACCTGCACAAGCGGGAGAGTCAACTGGCGATCAAGACGTGCGCGCGATGAACTACAACACCGATCGTTTCGATACACATTCTGATTGGTGCCGTAGACGGACGTGGGCAGCGCGACTCCGCAACACCCGACGTGCGCACTGCGATCAATAGGGCCCCGCAGTTAATTGTTCGCGATGGAATCGTTCGATATCATCGTGGTCGGTGGCGGGATCGCCGGGCTCACCGCCGCGGTCGTCGCACACGAGGCGGGCGCTCGGGTGTTGGTGCTGGAGGCCGATGAACACATTGGTGGGCGCATTCAATGCGTGACGGATGAACTGACAGGGCGAGCGATAGCGGACCTCGGACCGACGTGGGTCTGGCCGTTGTACCAACCGGTCGTTGCGCGTTGGGTACAACGACTCGGCGTCGAAACGTTCGCTCAGTTCAGCGACGGTGACGGCGTGCTCGACGGGTGGTCGCGTGAAGTCGAGCGTGTGCCGCTGCCTGAACAGGATGGGATCCGGCGCATCGTGGGCGGTCCTTCGGCCATCGTGCTCGCGCTGGCGCGTCGTCTTCCCGCAGCGGCCCTGCGAATGCGTCATACCGTCATATCGGTGAGCGATGAAAGCAGTGGGGCGATTGGCGTCACTCTGGCGTCGGGCGAACAGCTTTTCGCATCACGCGTGATTCTTGCCACGCCGGTGCGTGTGACGGCGCAACAAATAGCGCTACCCGACATCGATCCCGCCTTGAGACGCGCGCTCGAAAGCACGCCCACGTGGATGGCCGCGCAGGCCAAGGTCGTCGCGGAATACGATCGACCATTCTGGCGAGAGGACGGGCTATCTGGCCGTATTGCCAGTCGTTCCGGCCCGCTTGGCGAGACACACGATCACTGTCCGGCCGAGGGGGCCCATGGCGTGATTTTCGGCTTCCCGCTTTGGACCGCCGTACAGCGCCGCGACGATTACGCGCTCCGGCAAGCGACGATTGCTCAACTGGTACGCTGTCTTGGGCCGACGGCGGCGACACTACGCGCGCTGCACATACAGGATTGGGCGACTAATCCATTCATCTGCAGCGCGGGCGACCTCGCCGCGCCGTCGGTGCCCCCGGAGCCTGCGGCGCCGCTGTTGCGCGCAACGCACGTGCGGGGGAGGCTGGCGTTCGCCGTTTCGGAGACGTCTGACATCAGCCCTGGCTTGATCGAGGGCGCGTTGATAAGTGGCGAGCGTGCGGCGCGCGCAATGATCTGACGCAGCGGCTGCTCGTTTACATGAAATTCTGAGACGCGATGTTCCGTCGACAACGCAATTCCGCGGCCAAGCGCTACACCCCCCGACGCGTCTTTCCTACCCCGCCGACAGCTTGCTCCGCACCCACCGCGCCGCTCGCGTCGGCCGTGAGTCCCAGACATCATCGCGATATTCACTGATTCGGCCTTCTGCGTGAGCGAGCACCTGACGAACATCGCGCGGTGTCATCCGATGAAATGGCTTGAACTGAAACGGGTGTTCACGCGCGACCTCACGAAATTGCGCGATCGCCGGATACTCGGCACTCAAACGCGGTGTCAATCGCAAGGCCGATCGCATCAGATCGCGAATGCGCGCGTCCGCACCAAACGCATAGCGGATGTAACGCGATTCGACGAGATCCCAGAACGCTTCCGTGTCCTCGTGTTCATCGACCGCTTCGTACTCCAGCGCCGTACAGAGCAATCCCCACATCACATGATCTTCGCGGCCACGCATGTTGCGTGTTGGCGACTCTGGCGCCTTCTCCCAGTGCCGCAGATACGCGCCGTCCATCGCGTACCCCGTGGGGAATCCACTGCGCCACATACGCAGATTGAACTCGGTCCACTCTCCCCAAAAATCACGACGGGGATTAAAACCGCCCACGTCGATGAAAAGCCGGCGATATCCAGCCACCAGCATCCCCTGCACCGGCATATACCGCACGCCGCCCTTATCGATGCTGAGTGTCGATTTACGCGGCTTGAATCGCCGGTCCGTGTCTTCGACCAGCGACTGCACGCCAAGGATCCCCACTGGCACACTGCGCAGCGTCTCTTCGAGCACGCCGAACAGATCACCGTGAATTGTCAGGTCATCGTCGATGAACGCCAACAATGGTGTCTTGCAGTGATTGAGCTGTTGCGCGCGACCACCGACAATGGTCGGGCGCTGCGAGTTGAAGTGGACGTTGATATCCAATCCGCGTCCCGCTTTACGCAATCGTTTTTCTACGTCGTGCGGACGTTCACGGGTATCGCAGTTGTAGACAATGTCGATCACCGTGCCTTTGGGCAGTCCCACGTCGGTCAGTGATCGCAACATTTGCGCGAGATAGGCCTCGCGCTTGGGAATGGTCAGGACACTCAGCGTCCAACGGGGGCGAGGCGGGACAATCACCATCAGCGTTTCTCCTCCAGGAGCGACAACAGGACATCTCGCCAGCCGGAAAGGCCAGCCTTCGATACACACATCGTATCCGGGAGCGCCGTCAGCGCCGGGTGATATCGACCATCGGTCCCGGAAATCACAAACTTTTTGCTCGCCACCGCAAGCAGCGGGACGTCGTTGTCACCATCTCCAACCGCAGCGACCACGCTGGGACTCGGTTGGCTCAAAGCGAGTACAGCCAGGAGTGCCCTCGCTCCTTTTCCTTTGTCCGCGCCCCCCGTGACTGCCAGCCACGAGCCACCCGATGCCACGCTGAATCCCTGGTGGCGCAGGGACGTCGCCAAGGGAATCAGGTCATCCCAGTTCGCACCAGGAACTGGACGGAGCAACACTGACGCGCGGCGACCGAGTGTTGATTCGACATCCGCTTGATCAACAGATGACACGCCCAGCTGAAAGGCGCAGTCACGCACGGCGTCGCGAATGCTTGCGGCTTCGTCACCGACCGCTATCACGCACCACTCGCGTGCATCAATCGTTTCGCGCGTTCCGATCGTCGACAAGGAGTCTTGCCATGGCAGGGCGACCACCGCGCCGTTCTCCGCCACCAGCGGTCCCGAAAGTGCGAGGTCGCGTTGATTGCGCGACAGCTCCAGAATCGTGCGACTTGACGCGAGCACCAGGTCGATGGCATCGCGGTACAGCGAGAGCTCATCTGGGGTGATGGCATAGCGGCCGGTTTCATCGAGCAACGTCCCGTCGACATCCGAGAACAGGATCACACCCGCCATCAACGCGGCACCTCAACCGTCGATCGGGCACTGTCACGTGCCGCACGGCAGACCGCTCGATACCACTGCGCGGACGCCTTCAAGGTGCGTTCCTGCGTCTCGTAATCGACGTGAACAAGGCCGAAACGCGGGCGATATCCGGACGCCCATTCAAAGTTGTCATACAGACTCCACGCGTGGTAACTCCGCACATTGGCCCCGTCGCGAATGGCATCGGCCACCGACTGCAGGTGTGCGCGATGATACGCGATGCGCGCGTCGTCATGAATCATCCCGTCGTCTCCAGGCGATTCGTCAAACGCGCAGCCACTCTCGCACACCTCAATCGGCACGTCGCCATAGTTGGTGTGTAAATCAAGCAACGCGTCGTATAACGCACGCGGCCAGATCTCCCAGCCCATCGCCGTTCGCTTGCCGTCGCTGCGCCCAAATGCATTTTCGATGCGCATCGTGTTGGTCTTGTGTTCGGTCAGATCGGCATGTCCGCCCGTTGCGCGTTCGTCGGAGAGTACGTCGAACAGAAAATACGGAAGATCGGGGCGATCAACGGCACCGCCGCTCACCACCAGGCGGTAGTACGTGTTCACGCCGATGAAATCGAGTGGCACCTGCATGCGCGCAGGGTCTTCTGGCAATTCGGCGAGTGCGCGACGGGGAATACTCTTGAGAAACGCCTCGGGATAGTGTCCCGTCATCAATGGACCGAGGAACAAGCGATTGAAAACGGCATCGGCGTATTCGGAGGCGATCTTGTCAACGCCCGACGGCGTGGCCGGCTCGCACGGTGCGAGCGCGAACACAGCGCCGATCTTCGAAGCAGGCCGCGCCGATTTCGCGGCGTGAAATCCTTCGACATGTGCCATCGTGATGACGTGCACGGCCCGCAGAAAATCGCGCATGCTGCGTCGGCCCGGTGCGTAACGGCCCAGCAGGTAGCCGCGCGACGAAAAAATGAACGGTTCATTGAACAAGGACCACTGTTGTACGCGATCGCCGAGCGCATGCAACATGAGTGACGTGTAGTCAGCGAAACGGGCCGCTGTATCGCGCGTTGCCCAGCCGCCGCTGTCCTCAAGCGCCTGCGGAAGATCCCAGTGATACAGCGTGGGAAACGGACGAATGCCGGCTTCGAGTAACCCATCCACCAGCCGCTCATAAAATCCGAGCCCGGCACCATTGATTGCGCCCCTTCCCGTGGGTTGAATGCGCGGCCACGCGATCGAGAACCGATAGCTGTTGACGTTGAGATCGCGGATGATGCGAAGATCTTCGTCGAGTCGGTTGTAGTGATCGCAGGCGATCGCCGCATTTTGCCCCTTTTCGATCGCGCCAGGCTGCTCGCAGAACGTATCCCAGATGGAGCGGCCACGGCCGTCGGCATCAAGCGCCCCTTCGATCTGGTACGCAGACGTCGCAACGCCAAACAGAAAATCGGGCGGGAACTGCGACGCAATCGATGTGTCCACTCTTGTTAGCACATTCGTAAGCTAGTGAAAGTTTGCCTCCTGGCACCACGCAATTTTCCCACAAGCTGCGTATTTGGTGATCAGCTCCGCGTAATTTCGCAAATAATGCACATTTCCGCGTTCGGCGCGGTTGCGCGTCGCGGATCCGCGGTTCGTGCCACATGTCAACCCAGGAGATGATCGCGCACTATCCGGTGCTCAAGCGCGACTATCCGTTGAACGAGACCAACCTCGACTACTGGGTGAAGGACGAAGAATCGCCCTACACCGAGGGGAAGCGCTTCGGCTGGCTCGAGGTGCTTACCGCCGCCGCCCCGCGGCCGGCCGCGATTACGCTTTCGTCATCTTCCTGCACTCGGCCGCACACTTGCGGCAGGCTTCCGCGCATCGCTTGCAATGGGCGTGGTGCGCCGCGTGTTTCTCGCACTCGTTTGCACAGGCGTCGCACGCATCGGCGCAGGCCGCGCATAGTGTGGCTACGAGCGGGCCGCCTCGCGCCATGGCCCGCAGTGCGGTCGCGCATGCGTCGGCGCAATCACGATCTGTACGAATGCACGCCGACATATCCATGTCCTCGTCAAGACACGCGTCGCTGCACACTTCGCAGGCAATCAGGCATTCCGCGCAGGCTTCAATACAGGCTTCGTGCGCGCGCTGCGCATCACGAAGATAGGCACCGAGTTCGATGGTCGACATTGCGTGCTCCGGAGTTCTAGGGAAGAGTGTCATTGCAGGCTATACAATTGCGCCGGTCGCTGCGTGCACCGAGTGTGACAATACCCCCAAATCGACGTGATTTTTTCGTGCACGTCCTCAATCACGTAACACGGCGGCCGGACTGACCTGCACGGCACGCGTTGCCTGGAATGGCGGCGGCGACGAACGCGGCCAGCAGGACGAGTTCCGGACTCGCCATCAATGAGATCGGGTCGTGAACGGAAATACCGTACACGGGATTCGAGAACACATGCGCACCGGCGACGGCGGCGACCACGCCCAGAAAAGCGCCTCCACCCGCCAACATCAGGCCATCGCCCTGCACGCGCCACCAGAGCTGGCCCGATGGGCGCACGCCTCGCGACGATTGACGGATTTTTTGTGCCCGTTGCCGTGATGCGGTTGTGTTTCAAGATGGCGCTGCAAAATGCGCTGGTCTCGAAAACTTCACACGCCGTCATTCGCTCCACGCACGTGACCGGAATGTTCACGGATCTTGGCATCGAATTCGGAAGATCGCTGTACTGAAACCACAAACTGCGGAAAATCAGTCAATTATGCTGCTGGCACCAACGCTGCATCGCACAACGGTTGCAGCTAAACCGGCTGGCAAGGTATCTCACACTCCGTGAAACCCAACGCAGCATCATGAACCCACTGACCCCCGACCCTTCCCGACAAGATCGATGCGTATTGGCGCGCGGAGATCTATCGGGTGAGAGCTGGGCACAGTTTAGTAAACGGGCCTACCGCCCTCCGGAAAACCGCCTCGCCAGCTCGCCATATCTGAGTGATTCCTGAGCGTTCCCGCGTCGCGCCTCAAGCTGCGACGCTTTCTCGAACGCGTCGCGACTGTACAGCACGCCGAATGGTCCCCACGGCGCGGAGAGATACCAACGCTCCGCTTCGTCCAGCTTACCGGTGCGCTCGAGCCACGCCGCGCGAACCCAGCGCGCATACTGCGAGACGATTGGTCTCCGAACACTTTGCAGCTCGCGCGTTTCCGTGGCCGTATCACCTGCGAGTTGCGCCCGCACCCCGCGCAGTGTGTGCAGGGTCACGCTATCGGAATGACTACGCCCGGACCGCTGCGACAACACACGAATGCGTCGTGCAAACGCAGCCGTGTCTGAGGCCCGGAGTGCGAGCAAGGCGGCATCAGCCAAGCGACCGAATCGCGCACTGGATGTATCACGGTCGCTCAACTTTTCCAGCGTTTCACCAGCGTCACGCCAGATGTCCTTTGGTACTTCCAGCGCAGGCCCGTTCGCCAGCAACGCCCAAGATTTCGCCGCTTCGAGTGAGTCGTTGTCCGCCAGCAATGCACCATCGCGCAGCAATTGCGGCCAGTGCTGTTGTGCGGCATCCATGTGCATAAGTACGCTGAGCGCGCGCGCCTTGTGTGCGGCGCTACTGCTGCGCGCCGATAACGATTCGGCAAACGCATAGGCACCACGGTTGATACCAACAGAGTTGGTGGCGAGCAGCATGGGAATATAGAAACTGTCTGATGCGTCATCGCGCATCTCGCGCAACAGCAATGCCGCAATCGAATCTTCGCCCGATAATGCCAGCGCCAGGCGGTACCCGCGAATGATACGGTCGCCCCCGTTGGCGTGGGCCAGCAGTGGCGCCATCAGCGCGCGGGCGCGCACGTCATCACCACGCTCGAACGCGAGTTGCGACAGGTGCCAGCGCACTTCAGGATGTCCGAGGGAATCGAGCTGCAACGTGCGCGACAGCGGCGCTTCAGCGTTGGTGGTAGGCTGGCCAAACAGCGGGCCCACATGCATTCGGTATTCACCCAATTCCGACCACGCGTCGGCATCGTCGGGGTATCGCTGCACCAACGTCAACAAGTCGCGTTCAGCTCGTGCATCATTGCGTGATCGTTCTACCGTAGCACGCAGCAGCAGTGCATACCGTTCGGGAAGTTGTGCGGTCAGTTCCGCCACGCGCTGGGCGATATCCTGCTCGACCGGAACTCCCGCCCAACCCTGCGCGAATGCCAACCGATACCGCGCAAATGCGTATGACGAATCAATGGCGAGTGCACTTTTGTACGCGGCAATCGCGTCGAACAATTGCCAATTGCGCATTGCGCGTTCACCGGCGAGCAGCGCCTTCAGCGCGGGAACCGATGACGTGCCACCCAGCGGGGAGGTGTCGGGTGCACGACCTTCACGCGCGACGAGCAACGCCGCGCCAAGTTTGTCGGTCAACGCGAACAACGAATCCGCAGCGCCGCTCACGCTGGCGCGCACGGCGCGCGATGCC